>ENA-OPDU01000004-OPDU01000004.1-human-gut-metagenome-genome-assembly--contig:-NODE-4-length-79700-cov-3.088480_pt1 | contig 79700 bp, 102 predicted proteins | sample MGYA00241294_ERZ501522 | MGnify/ENA primary metagenome ERZ501522 (study PRJEB25962, sample SAMEA2042430) | human gut metagenome | biome: human gut; feature: human-associated habitat; material: faeces...
AGAAGAAGAAGAAGAAGAAGAAGAAGAAGAAGAGGAAGAGGAAGAAGAAGAGTTGACCGGTGAACAACTCAATGAAATGGATTTTGAAGAATTAGAAGATATTTGTGAAGATAAATCACTTGATACTGACCCTGATGATTATGATGAGGACGAGGTTGAAAAGTTGAGAAAAGCAGTTGCAAAAGAATTGGGTATTAATCTCCCAAAAAAGCAAGAGAAAAAATCCAAAAGTAAGAAGGGTAAAAAATAATAAGACTATCAATTATCGTTCATAATTTAGTATTCATAAAAAATCCAGAGGGGTTAATAAAAGAACACTGATACTTGTAGAATTCATATCGTTCCTATTTAATTCAAGTTTTAACCCCTCTGGATATAAAAAGTAGACCATTTATTAAATAACAATAAAACAAAAAAAATTATGGCAACTAAGAAAAAAGTTACAAAAGAAGTTAATGCTGCTGAAGCAGAAAAAAAGGCAGCAAAAAGGAAAGCTCGTTTGGAAGCTATTAAAAATCGTCCTGAAGGACAAAGACCCAATGGGAAACAAATTGATGTTATTGAAACCGGTAATGGGGTAGTAAAAAATTATGGATATCCCCTAAAAAACAAAGATGGACACCAGGGAGTATTGGTAACATCAGTTTTGGAAACCAAAGATGGTCAAGTAGTTTCTACTTCAGTAACATTTGTTCCTGGTAAATTTACGGTAAAAGCCAAAAAAGGACATGGAACTATTTGCACAGCAAAAACCAAAAAAGATAAAGCTTCTGAAGAATCAGAAAATGATGAGGATTAAAAAATCCATATATTTCTCTTTTTGTTCATATTAGTTAGTTTTAGTTTTGTCAAGCTGCCCCATTTAGGTTTAACTTATTTTCCTAAATGGGGTTTTTTATTTATCAAGGTTATGGATAATAAATTAGATGATATAGAAATTTTATACTTTGCAATCTGTAATCAAATAGGATTATATAATTCTTTTCTAGAAGATAATAAAAATAACCTTTCAAAAGAAGATATTGAATTTTCAGAATATATAATTGCAAGGTCAATGGAGATAAGGGATAATATGGAAAAGAATTTGAAAAACAAATTTGATTTAGATGTGGATAAACCAATAAGTAGACCAAAATGGACAGAGGAAAGTATGTAATGTCAGTAAGGAATTTAATCCTTAGTATAATTGACCAATCTAGGGAATTAAATTCCTTAGAATTGGAGTTATCCAAAACCAATAATCTTGGTAAAAGAAATTCTTTGATAAAATCAAAGGTATTTAAGTTAAAGAAATTAAAACATACTATGAGTACCATTGATAAGATTGTCAATGGAAATATAATAACAATTAGGTATTCATTAGATGAACAGGTATTTCAAAGAAAATTTGTAAATATATCAAAAAGAGATGTAATACTCCTGTTAAAATTGACTAATTCAAATCATAAAATTAAAATCCTAGAAATCAAGGAGGAATTTACCAAAGAAAGTTTAATAAAACTATAAGATATAAAATTTAGAATCGAATCCTATGGAATTTAAAACCCTAAAAATATCACCAAAAACAGCAGTTTTAGAATCTGTTAGGGCTCAAACTAAATTATTTAGATATGTAAGGGATAATAATTTAGAATCAGTAAAAGCAAATCTAAATCACCCAATACATGGTCCTATCATTAAAGAATATTTAAGAATCATACAATATGGTAATAATAAAATAAATGAGTTAGAACAAGAGATTATGAAAACAAAAAAAGAAAAGAAAGCTAAGGAAAAATTAGCAAATGAAGTTAAGGTTAAAAAAAGTGACAAAAAACTTAAAAAACCAGTAATAAAGGTTGAACCTTCTAAAAATCGGGTATTTACAACTTATGATTATCCCACCATTGATGGGAAAGAACTCTCTTCAGATTTGAAAAAGAGATATAGGGCAAAAATCAGAAGTTTGATTAAATCCCAAATGACTAAAGAGGAAGCAACTAAAAGAGCAACTGCTTTTATCAAGGAAGAAAGTACAAAACCCAAAGATATAAAGAAGCAGGAACCCGACAAGGAATCAAAAAGCAAGGTTGGAAAATCAGAGAAAAAAGACAAGGTTTCTAAGAAAAAAGATTTACAGCCTAAGGATTCTTCAAAATCCAAAAAATCCAAAGATAAGCCTAAAAAAAAGGTAAAAAAGGAAGAGGATTAAATAAAGGATTTTGTGGGACCAAAATAGGAAAAGGTATAGTGGATAATCCTGCAATTCACTATACCTTTTTTCATTGACTAACCCAGAATTTTTATTTGCATAATTAAATTATTAAATTTATATTTGCATTGAAATAAAAATAAAAAGGAAACAACTACTATGGCAAAAATAAAAATAACCCCAGCTTTAACCAAAGAGAAAATATTACTCATGGTTCTAGATATAAACATAGAATCAATAGAGAATATTTTACTTGATAATCAAATAAAAGAAAAATGGAAACTCTTGTGGGATAATTATGACATAAATGGGGAGATATTTAGAGAACAAGCTACAAATATATTAAATACTTATAAATTCATAAGAAATCATATAATAACCAGTAATGATATCCCAACTTTTACATTAAAGAGTTTAAAGAGTACCTGGTATAATACTTTAAAAAGCACTTTATTTATGTTGGAACCTCAATTATTGGAAGAAGAACCATTTGCTCTATATGCAATAAATAAGCTATGGGATATATTTCTAGAGATTGATTATAATAGAAAAGATAATTTTATTAACTTACTAAATTTAAAAAGCTATGTTGACAAGTTTTGACCTAATTGATTTTGATGTTAAATCTAGTTCCAATTTAACTCATATATCCTGGAAAAGGGATATTGGACCCACAACAAAGGGAACCTTAAAAGTTTCCTTTCACAATGGTCTAAGATATGAATATTATGGTATACCAAAATCATTAGTAGACCAATTATATGAAGTTGAACGAACTAATGGTTCTGTTGGTTCTGCATTTCACAATCTTATAGTTAGAAACAAATCAATAAAATATCGTAAATTATGAACAAAAAGGATTTTAATCCAGATTTTAATGATGATGATTTACTAGTGGATATGACCTTTAAGGTAGTAAAATTCATATTCACAATAGTTGCAGTATTAGGGGTATTCATTGTATTTGGTAGAATATCACAAGATAGTCAAGATAATGAAGAATATACTCCAATAACATTTACTAATGTTAATCCAAGTATTCCAGCAAGTGAAATTAAATCAAGAGATTATACTAATAGAACTGTAACTTATAGGGAATATGGAACCCCACCCCCAAGCAAATTATATGATAATTCAGATTATAGCAATAAGGGATTTGTTATAAAAGCAAATAATGGGGTTGAAATAAATACTGGGTTAACCAAAGATGATATTATACAGCAAGTAATGGACGATGCTGATATATATGATTTAATAGATTATTATGGTGATGAACTAAGGTAATCATAACATTATCACAATCCCAGAATTTTATATATTAAATATTTGCATAATTAAATATTGCATTATATATTTGCATTGCAATAAAAAATAAAAGAGTTATGGCAAAGAAACCTAAAATTAACCTATCGGATTATACTTATGAATTTGAGGAAATCCTAAAAGCACACAGAAATTGTTGCCCATATCATCATTACCAAAAACAAGGAGATAATGGGTTAAACTACACAATCAAATGTGGTGCCAATCATGAAGTTTGCAATGACAAATGTTGGTATATCCAGAACTTCAAAAAAGAACTTGAGTCACATATTAATTAAACCCCAAGTAAACCACAAGAATTTTGATTAAAAAATTTTTCTATATTAAAAAATTGAATTATATTTGTATTGTAAAAATTAATTATCTATTATTTATAAACAACTAAAACTTAAAGTTATGGAAAAGAACGAGAAGAAAATCACAACAACTGCTGAATTCATTAATGAAGTTCAAAACGTATTAAACAGTGAAAAACCACAGGAAGTAAAGAAAACTAAATCAGAGGAAAAATCCAAAGAGGTAAAGGCCCAAAAGAAAGAAGACAAAACTTCTAAAAAGAAAACCAAAAAGAATGAAAAAGTTCTTAAAGAGGTAAAGGCCCAAAATGAAATAAATCTGGTAGAGGAAGTAATATCTAAAAGGGAAGTAAAATACAAATACCCAGAAGATTGTATTGATACCTTATCAAGAAAGAAATATAGACAACAAGTAAGGAATAAACTTCATCAATTGGAATTGGAAATGTACAGAATCCAAGATAAGCAATCCAAGGAATTCAAAAGAAAATCCAAGGAATATGAATCCTATAAAAAAGAGGTTCTAAAAGAAGGTGCAGCTGCATAAATAAAATAAATAGAGTGGGTGAATGAATTAGTTAGTTATTATTTGTTTAATGAAAGATAACAACCAACTATTACTTTTGACTTTCACTTTTATCATTCACCCACTCATTATATATTAATATACCTTAATAAAAATCCAGGATTATGTATGAGCTACCAGAAAAAGTTATTAAAAAATCTAATGAGGAACTTATAGATATACATAAAAAATGTATAACTAATTATCTTATCCAAAGGCAAATAAAAATCACTAGAAGGAGACAATTATTCATTATTTATGACCATTATATAAGTCATAAGAATATAAGAATGTTCTTTTATAGACCAATAAAGTTATTTGTATATGCTTTGGTAACAAATAGGTTGGAAGAAATAAGTAATTACATATATAAGACAAAAAAAAATGTTCACTGATTTAGTATCAACTCTTACTCTGGATAAAACCAGGATTATATACCCAAATTTTGCAACTAATAATCTTGATATTAGGAAAATCATGGTAAAGGATTTATTCAAATCCTGGGATACTAAGGGTAATAATACATATCCAGATTTTTATATAAGAGGGTATTACTATAATGAGGACCATCATAGTAGGAATATATTTAGAATTGATGATACTGGTACCCATTATTTATATATCACTGGAGTCCCAAAAGGAACCCCAAAAAATAGTAATGCCCTAAATGTATTTAAATTACTAAATGCACAATATATGACTTATTTTGAGGATTCAGAAATAGGATATTTAATTCAAATAACACAGATATGGAAAAAATGAATTTACTTAAATTGATGTATGCTCAAATAATGGCAAATGATAATAGTGGCATATATCCCCATAATTTATATAAACGTAGAGGACCAAAATTTAATCCCAATTATACGGATAAAGATTCAATGAGGCAAGAAAGGGAATTCAATATAAATGGGATTAAGGTAATGGCATATTCCAGGAAAGATGCACTACAACGTTTAAAACATAAAAACAAAAGAAAATGAAAACTAAGGATTATGTAAGGTTATTCAAATTGGATAAACCATTTTATGAATTTAGTAGAGAAAAGTTCCTAAATGAACTAGGTAGGGAATTTAATCAAAGGGTTGAAGATACTAGATTAGAAAGGCAAAGGAGGAATCTAGAATTTACTTTTTCTATATTTAATAAAATAGTAAAAGAAATAGAAATAAAATTCTGGTCCATATCCAATAAAAAACATGGGTTGCCTTTTTCAGAAAAATTATTTTCCTCTTTCTTTGCTGGTTGGATAATCCCAATCCGAAAAAAATATTTCCCAAAAGAGGACCAGGAATTAACCTTAAAATGGGAAAGGAAAAAATTGGAAATGCAAAAATCAGAAGAACCCAAAAAACCAAATACCATTAAAAAACCTAAAAATAATAAATCCCTTTCTCACAAGACTAGTAATTAGGTTCTAGGAATTTTATAATTATAGGGTAAATAAAAACAATTATCTAATAACCAATTGGTTACGCTTATTACTCATGGTTATAAAATTTTAGAGAAATATCAAATCTAATATGTACGATAATGTGGATTATCTATAGTGTAATCATAGGTAAAATTGGGATTATTAATCCTGGGATTATTCAATAAAAAATCCCAATAAATCACCAAGGGAAATAATCAGAATTTCAATAGTGGGTACCTTAATTGGTTTACCCACTATTTTTCTGTGTATTTCAACCATATTGAATAATAAGTAAAAATCCGATATAATCATGGCAAAAAAAGATTTAAATCAAAATCATCAAAGAGTACCTAGACCAATGGGTATAACCCAGTTAATGAATGAGTATCATAAAACTAATGATAAAAAATTATTAGATATGGTGCAAACCTTTATAATACAACAATGGATTATAAATAATGGTAGGGTATGTGGGAACAATTTTTCTATATTGGAATTAAGTAAATTCTTATTATGTGAACCCGAGAGAATTAGGAGAAGAATGATGGAAATGTTAGTAGAAACTAATTTATGGGATAAAGAAAAACAGGATAAATTAATGGATTCACTAATAGGACAAAATCTTGTATGGTTACTAGAAGATAGGATGGAAATAGAGGGTCAATTAAGTTTATTAAAAAAATCCCAGGGTGATAGATATACCCCTTTTGTTACTTCAGAAGTGAATAAAACCCTTGGTTTAAAATTGAATACTTCTACAAATTTACAATCTTTCATTAGGGCTTTATCTGGTGGGAATAGTTATGTAAATATATTCAATAATAATCAGGTAAATCAAACTCAAAATAACACTATTACATATGATGATGCTCTTAAAATAGTTCAGGAAGAAAGTACTAAATTCTTAGGTAGTGACAAAGAGTTAAAATATATAGAAGCTAATTATGATATTGATGACTTACCAGAAGTAGTTGCAACTAAACAACTTGGGGTTGATACTTCAAAGGAGGGTCTTACTTTAAGCAATTCAGAAATTAGTCAAACCATAGACACTTACTATAAAGAACTAGATAATGGTGAAACCCCTCATGATGTTAGGAGAGAAATAGAATTGCAAATAGACAAAGAAGCTATAGACCCAGAAATAGATATATATCCAGATAATTAACCCCCAATATATTATATTAAATATTTGCATAATTAAATATTGCATTATATATTTGCATTAAATAATAATTAAAATAAAAAGGATATGGAACTAAACCTAAAAGAATCATATAATTTACTCAAAACTCTAATTAAAGAACACTGGGTAATATATGATTGCCCAGGTGGGTTAGAGTTAATAACTAATGTTCATCTTAAAAATAACAATCTTAGCTTTACAACTAAATCAAAACTTATAGTATATCCAGGAAATAAGGTATATATATTAAATACCAAGGATATACCATTAAGACTTTTCAGTAATGTATCATCTAAATCACTTGATTTTAATATAGTTACCATAGATGTTAGTGATATTACAAAATATAAATATTTTGGTATCATAAAACTTAGTGAACCCATAGATATAAGTTCTGATATAAAAAAATTACCAGAAACAATATTTATAGAAGAGGGTATAGTAGAAGAACAATATCTTAAATATACTCTAATGGTAGATGTAATAGAAGAGAATATTGGAAAGAAAGAATATAGAAAGTATTATATTGTTAAATATATAGACCACAACTTTAATTTACATTATAGTAATAAATATAAACCAGAAGACCTAAGAAGATTAACATTCATATCACCATTAAAAATCAAATAATATGTACGAAACTAAAAAACTGATTAGTAGAAAAAGGGGTAGATATCTTATAGATAATGATTTATCTATATGGATAAATAACTTATCTAAGGAATTTCATATAGATGACTATAAACTCCATAAAAAAATGTACGAAACTTACAAACATAATAGTTCATTATATGACATAATGCCTGAATTATTATATAATAAGACCTTATTATTAGCTCTTTATATATGTAATAATAAGTACATAAACCCAATAAAATTATGTAACTTAATCAATATAGAACTATATTTCATATCTAAAAATGGGTTTATAAATTACCCAGAATTGGTAGAACCATTAGAAAAATCAATAATGAAATGTGAATCATTTGGTTATTTTCGTATTAATTCAATATCTTTAATGAATGTTGATACATTTCTAAAAAAGACATATACAATGGTATATTCACAAAATGTATCAAAAAGTGATTTAATACAAAATTGGTCAAATTTAATATATGATTGTCTATATATCTTCTCAAAAGATGAACAATCATTTAATATGGTTAAAAATATTATAGTTAGGGACTTAAAGGAATTCAAGGAAAAAGAAGAATGCAATCAAAAGTAATACCATTAGATGTAATAAAACATATATTGGAATTAAATCATGACCTATCAACAATGCATGAAGATAATATTCCACTTAGTCAAATATCCACATATTTAAGAACAAAAGAGAGAGAAATTAAAGATAAATACCAATTAGATGACATGGATTTAGTTCTTATAAGGTTTAATATATTTAGAAATTTTACTCTGGATTCATAATGTTAATTTTAGGTAGGGGAAATCCCCCTACCATTTTTTATGTTTTTCAATCTAGAAAGTTATTTATTAAACCTTTAAAAAACAACTAGTAAATAAAAACCTAAATTCTGGAACCCAAGGTAAACCCCCAATATATTATATTAAATATTTGCATAATTAAATATTGCATTATATATTTGCATTAAATAATAATTAAAATAAAAAGGATATGGAAACAACAGAACAAAAAATTAACTTGCAACTAAACATCGATGGTTACAAATTCTTTGAAACCACTCAATCATTTGATGATGACCAAACCTATTCAAATTTGATACAGGGGTTTATGGATGACCTTGATTATAAATTGGAAAACATGAAGGATTCAGAATATGAACTAGTAGATGAAGAACTTTATGATAAGATTATTCCAAACAAAAAACTAAAATTACAAATATCAATTAATATTGATGTTCCAGAAAAAGAAGCTAATAGTATCATATCTGATATACGATTTACCTATGATAGAAATTCTTTGGTAAAATACATATATGATATGCTAAATGAATCATCTCTAAATATCCAGGACATAAATAAAATAATAGATATTGTCAGGTCAAAATTCTAACCAATAAATTCTAACTAATATGCAATTTAGTAGCTTTATAACCAATAAAATCATTAAAAAACTTATTGAATGGGACCCAGAATTATGGTGGGTAGATATATTACATAATTCTAACTTTAACTTTTTCAAGGATTTACAAAATCTGTTAAACTCATATAAAAACCATATAGATATTATATTCTATCATAATGATGAACAAATATATTTCATTGAACATGGAACAGAAAATCCTTGTCATACTTTTAGGGTAGATGATGTAACCTTTTATATAATAATTAAATAACATTAATATGATAAAGAGATTAGTTAACAAACTAGACCCAAGTGAATTCTTACCAGAATATACATATAATGCACTTATTTACCTATGTGATTCTGGAAAAGAATTTGCTAATTGTTTGAATAATATCCAAGAACATAATTTTAGAAAGGAAGCTATAGATTCCCAAATACACAATATGTTCAAACAGGTTCATTTAGAAAACCAAATACATGATGTAGAATTTGGTGCTTTTAAGATAAATGGGGAACTATTACCATCTATAAAATTCAAATTAATAGAAGACCCAATACATGATTGGTTTCTAATTGGTGCAGAAGACCAAATAATATTATTAGCAAATAATCCATTATATGAAACTGGACAAAACTAAATATCATGAAACTATCCAAGAAAATACAAAAACTCTTTAATGATACTTTCAAAGAAAAGGATTATTACACTTTTCTAGAATCATTATCTACCTTTGATAATAGGTATCATACCATAATAATAAGAATGGATATGATATCCTTAACTGAACTAATACAGAAAGTAAGGTTACTATCTTTTCTTATATTGTCATCTATATTCAAATATAAAAATATAGCTATTAGACATTTTGAAGAATCAGAGAATGGGTTCTTAATAATAAGGTCTTATCAAGATGATAAGTATCAAATGAATATAACCCTATTCAAAGATTCTGGAATCATGCAAATAAACATATTAGAAATATGAAACTGTTAGCTCATCTCATATATCTATTAAATGAACAGGGGGTAGGTAATACATTTTACCTATCTCCTATCATTAAAAAAATCCTGGATAATCACTATGAACAGGAAAGAAAAGCTAAGTTATCAACAATGAAGGTATATATCAGAAAGTTTACAAATAATGGATACCTTAAAAAAGAACCAGGACATTATATCCTATTAAAACCAATTCCAACAGATTTAACTACTACAATTTTAAGGACCTGGAAATAACCATTAAAATATTGGTATATAAAGGGTTATAAATAATAAATTTATTATTATATTTGCATTATAAAATAATAAATAATTATGAACTCAGACTTAAAAATCACCTTATCCAGGGTATTGGAAAAACCATTACAAATCAACGGAACTGATACTGAAACTCATTATATAAATGAGTTATTCAAACGTTTAGTATTCCATGAATTACTAAATAAACTGAACCTAAAAAACCTATACCACTATAGAGACAATGTTAAATATTGTCCTGGTAAGGTAGAATTAAATTTCACCCTTAATAAACAAGAACTGGACTTATTAATAAATCAAATAACCAGTATGGATAATGTACAAAAAACTTATACCATACTTCAATCAAAATTACAGGATTTAAATAAAGAGGAACAAGAAGAATTAATCCAATTACTAATAAAAAACTATGGAAGAAATATTTGAAACTCTAAGAGAACAAATAAAAGGGGATTTTGACCAAAATAACATAATAATTATATTGGATAATTCAATCTCCTTAACTTGTAAAAAACACCCAATTCCAGGCACCAACAATAGCATTATCATAATACAGCCTTATCTAATTGATACATTAGAAAATATAGGTAAACAATCACTAAATATATATGAATATTTCCATAGAGTTCAAATATATTTAGACATATTAATCCAAGTACAATGGATAAAGATGTCACTAAACCTAAAATGCTATTTCATAAGACAATTCATACAGCAAAAGTTATTCGAACTAAATGAACACATAACCAGATATGAAATAATTACTGGAAAACCCCTTACAAAAGAATATATAAGGTTCTTCAATGAACCCAAAAAACAATATAAACTAACCATCAAAAACTATTTACAATGGAAGATTTAAATCTATTATCAGAAGAACTATTAGAACAAATCTTTGTATATCTAAATGATATAGACTGGGAAGAAGACCAAATAGATGAAATTTTAGACCAAATATCGGGAATAGAGGAAGAACTAGAACTAAAAGACAATCTAATCCTATTACCCAACTTCCCATATATAAATGAATACTTAAATGACTACAAATACCTAATAATACATGAATCACCTAAATATATTCTTCTACAAGATATACCAAATCAATTATACGACTATCTAGAACAATTAGACCTATTCCCATTCCAAGGATACTCAACCACCTTCCAAGAACTAGAATACAATTACAATTACCACATAAGGTACAAATCCCAGGTCCAAAAAATAAAAGAACAACTAGAACTAAAACAAAACCAACTAATCAAGAACCTAATCCTATCCAACCAAATAAATAATGTAACCCCAACCCAAATCAAAATCCAATTCTAAATAATATAGGGAACTCCCAAAACAAAGAAGGAAGTTCCCTATTATAATACTAAATCCCAATAACCTACGTACAAAAGGATTACAAAATACCACCCAACCCCAAACATAAAAAAAAACCAAATAATAAAAGGATAATATATAAATAACAATATAATAATATAAAAAACAAAATACCCTTAAATCCTATTCCCTTTTATTTACACCCCCCTCTTTTTTTTATTTATCCCCTTTTCTCTATTCAGGATTTTTAATAAACTGAACAAAAAAGCATAAAAACTATATCAAAACATATAGTCTATCAGTTTAGGCCGGGACCTTTTTGAGTGTTCTAGGCAGTTTGAGAGGTACTGTTTACCCCATGTTTTTGAAGCTTTTTGACTTTTAGGGCCCCCTACCCTTTAAAAAAAACTCTTCAAAAACACAGCGTTTTGGCTCACTCACAAATCCGAAAAATTGCCCAAAAAGGCAATCCTAGACCCAAAATTGGGGCCCAAAAGGCAATTTTTAGGTACCTAAAAGGCAATCCCAGAGGCAATTTTTAGGCAATTTAGGTACCTAAAATAGGCCCAAATTTAATAAATTTCGGTACCTAAAAGGCAATTTTTTGGGCCTAAAAGGCCCTCGGATTTATAAAAAATAGGCAATTTTGAGGCCCAAAATTGAGGGATTTTTATAAAAATAGGTACCTAAAATGGTCTAGGATTTAATAAAAATTGCCTAAAATTTGAATCCTGAGGGCAATTTTTGGGTAAAATTTTAGGGATTTTAGGCAATTTTTAGGCTCGGATTTAATAAAAAAGGCCCTTCTAGGTACCCAAAAAGGTAAAATTTTGGGTAATTTTAGGGCCTAAATTTAATAAATTAAGGTATTCAGGTACCTATTTTTAATAAAATATTATCGGATTTAGGGCCCAAAAGTACTTAGGATTTAAAATTCCCATCAACAATGTGTAAAGGATTTAAGGCCCTTGGGGTTATTTTTCCTAAAATATCTTAGTAATTTACAAGTATAGAGCTAAGAGTTAATATTAAAAGTAAAAAAGAAACTCTAGAAGGTATATTAAAATTAAAAGCATGTAGACTATATAGAAAGAAGATAGATATTGATTGTTATTGAGATGACATCAATTAAGGCCTAAATTTAAGGCCCCGAATTTTTATTTGCATATTATATTATTATATATTATATTTGCATTGCAATTAAATGCAATAAATATATTATTAACAACACTAAAACATTAACAACATGATTACAATCAAAAGTTATTTTGCATTCTCAGGAATCGATATTCCTAGTACAATCAATTGTTCAATCAACTCTTATTTCAAAGATGACCAATTAATTCAACAAATCGATTTCCCAACTACACCAATCACAGAACCTCTGGGACAAAATTACATTAAATCAATAATTAATAACAATCTAAAAACACTAGACAATAACCTAACAGAATCACAAAAATACCCAAATGACTCAGAACTTGCATCAGAAACAGTAGAACTATATCATGCAATAAAACAATTAAACAAATACTTATTTACCAATAATCAAATATTTGACTTGGAATCATATAATCCAATAATACAAAACCTTATAAATAACTTAAAATAATCACTTTAAAAACTTAACATTATGAATACTCTAGAATTCAATTATTATATTCACAATATTTAGGACTAAGTTTCCATAATAATAACATAATCCTGAATGACTGGGAGACCTAAAAAGTCTCCCTTTCTTTTTGTGAATCAGAAAATTCCTACCAACAAAGGCCTAAACCGAAAAAGGCCTTTACCTTATGACAATTATTGTAATCCTGATTTTAGGGATTACCCAATAAATTACTTCCTACGCCCTATAACACATCCTGACCCAATATTCAGGAACTCAATCCTACACTTACCCACTGGGAGCAAAATTATTATATAATATATGATTGGAATAAAAATAAAATTATTATATTTGCATTGTATTATTAACAACTAAAATTTTATTTTATGGAAACAAAAAATTATTTAAAGAGAATGCAAGAATTAAATGCAATCGCAACAAATTTATTTATGGGACCCAACAGACCCCAATACAAACTTGCCATAATTTTAACCATTGACTATGTTGGAGATTATGGGCTCTCATTACCTGGTAACCTAAACATTATTAATAACGAATACTTCGAAATAACGGGAGACCCAAATAAAGAAGGTTACTTTGCTCAAATAACCTCCTTACCCTTTAAAGACCAGGTAAACCTAAAACACCAAATCGCTAATATAATAACTCATAACCTAAGTTACCTAAATAACTGGTTAAACTCCAATCCTGACGATGGGGACTATTTCGACTATATACCAAGCTTAATCGACCAAATGCTCCAATTAATAAACTTAGGCTTCAAAACCTTGGACAACTTTAAAAACGAATACGACTACATTTACGAAAAACTCCAAACACAAATTAATAAATATAACGAAATGGACCCCGAAAACGGTATTAACCACATTAACCTAAATACCTTCACCTTAACCGAAGGTTACATGATACATATGCACCTATAAAAAACCTAAACCCAATTAGGAGCCCTCAACAATGGGCTCCTTTTATTTTCGCCTTAAAGGGACCACCTACGCCCTTTAAGCAAAATTAGCAAATTTTATCAATCGCTTGAATCCTTATATCGCTTGAAAATAACCACATACGCTTGAAACTACTTACCTTTGATTATTCTTTTACTATCAAAGAAACAAGGCAATATATAAATATCATTCTAGAGCCTCAAAGAATTTAAACATATTTACTCTAATGGCCATAATTCTATTATTTCTAAGAAATATTACTTCCTACCTGATTTACTACATACCCAATTCTAAATATATAACCCAATATAAATACCAACAAATGATTTCCCAAACTATACATACCTAATCAGATAATTAATATATTACCAACAACGCATGTGCACCTTTCAGGCATACCAACAATGGTTCCCATCAACAAGGGCCTAAACATACTAACGCCTTCAGACCCCCGTGGCAAATTTGTAAAAAATTGTAAATAGAAATAAAAATAAAAATTATTTATTTTCATTCTAAATAATTTTTCTTATTTAGAATTTTTCTAAATAAAAATATTTTATATTTTTTAACTTCAAAAGTATTGACAAACGGATAAAAATATATTATCTTTGTTGTGTAATCGAAAGGGAGATATTTCCTAATTCATTACACATTATTATATTATTGTTTAACTTTCTAATTTTTTTATTTTATGGAAACAAAAAATTTTATCGACGAATTATTAACAAGTGATGTATTTGTTAAAAATTCAAATGGAAAAAAATCCTCAATTTATAAGAGGGAATTATTTGCGGGATTGTTAGACGACGACAAAAAAAAGTTACGTCGAAAATTGCGTAAAACTTTACAAAACAAATTTTTAGCCACATTTTTAACAATTCGTAAAAATGAAACTGAATTGAAAAAATTATCAAAAATTTGGGTTGAATATGCAAACAAAGTATATAATAATATAGATGTTGTTTGCGAATCAAATACAGATGTTGAAACGCAAAAACTAATTAAGCAATTTTTGGAATCAATGAAAAATTGTGCTGCAAAAACAAAATAAATTTCTAATTGAGTAGGGGATAAACTCCCCTACTCCAAAAATCAAAAAATTATGAAAAGGGAAAATAAACGTTATATTAACTTTGTTAGAAAGGAAATACAAAACGAGTTAGATATTTTTCAAAGTTTTTTTTCAACTCCAATTTTTGAAAAAAAAGTAGTGTATAAAGATGGGGATAAGATTTATATTTGCTTTCGTGATAATGAAAAGTTTTTAGAAAAATTTAATCAAAATTTTTACAAAGACTTAAAAAGAAAAATTCTTATTTCGATTCGTTCTAAACTAATTCGTGATAAAAAATTTAAGTTAAAACGATTAGTCAATTTTGAAAAACAAAATCTAACTGCAATTATTTATGAAACTATTTAATATATAACAATTATGAATACAAATGACAAACAAAGATTAGATTTAATTTTCAAATTTGTGGAAACCTTTCAAAATCAAATTAGATTGTTTGATTTTGATGTAAATGAAAATCAAAATGAACAAATTTGCGGAGTAATTCGATTAAATGAAAATTCAAATTTGGAAGAAATGGAACAATTTCTAATTGAAAATAAATGCAATTCGATTTTTGATTATTACGAAATAGATAAAGATAATTTAATAATTGAAATGGAATAAATTTTTAGTTAATTAAGTTAATAAAGGGGACAAATTTTGTCCCCTATTTTTTTACATAATTTAGTTAAAATAAACCTACCCTACCCCCTTCCCAAAGCCACAACTTTTAGAGCCCATAGTAATGGGAACCCAAGGGAACCAGAGAGAGAAGAGAACCCAACACAACAACAAATAACCCCATAGAAACCCCTAAAAGCCAAAAACAACCAATCCATAACCAATAACAACCCCCCCCTCTCCAATCAATCCAACAAAACCCAAATTATCCTTCAAACCCAATTTCAAAAAAAAATCCCAATCCCCCAATAGTAATGGGAATCTCAAACCATAAATTCTATTTCAATTAAAAAGGGCTACCTCCAAGAAAATATAAATATATCTTCAAAGAGATAACCCTAAAATAAAAACTAAAACTCTAGAAAAGAATATAAAGAATAAATCCTATGCCATATAAAATAACCATAACTGAATCCCATAAATCATTATTGAATACTTTATTCAAATGGTCAAATACAATTGAGATTAGGTTTAATATTAAAACCAGGAAAAGGATTACTACCAATATAATGGATTTCTCATCACCAGCAAAATATTGCATTAGGAAAAACCCAAAAGAAAATCCAAAGAGTAAATTTATAATATCCCTTGTCATCCTGTTACTTTTATATCAAATAAACCTTCCATTTCCTCTATGGTAATTCCAAGGTATTCCAATTCCAATCTAAGGATATCAAATTCCTCATCTGTGGTTTCAGATATACTGGTTTCCGATAAATGCCTGAATGTAATATAATCATTGAAGGATAGAATATTCCTATTATTATCTACACTTAATAGGACCTTGAAATTAATTGCCATATCAGATGATATAGAATTTATAATTCCAATAAATTTACTAAATTTAGCTGTACCTTTGATGGTAACTAAGGTTCCTTTTTCTAATTCCATAATTCCAATTGTTTCCTTTCTCTTTTTTGCAATTCATATACATTTTCATATAAGTCTCTAATCTTCTTAAAGGTAATTTTAATTTTTCTAGAACCTTCTAGTTTTACACTTACCCTTTCCATATAACCTCTAGTTTCAAAATTACTTCTATATCCCAAAACTGTTGTATGTGAATAACCAAGGTCATTTATTAAATCCATAAAATCAAATTTTTCACCTACTGGTATTTGATTAAATCTTTTCCTAAGGATATCAAATTTACTCATAATATTAATTGTTTTATATTGAATATGTCTACTATATCTCAATTTGGTCATAAAAAAATTCCTCTACTTGGAATAGAGGAATTGAATAGTAAAAGAAGGAAGAACCAAATACTTCTTTTATCTTAAAATTTCAATATTAATACATTCTAATCCCCAAGATTCTTCTATATTGGGGTCAAAATTACCATTTGTAGTAAGTTGTAAACCCCCAAACATAAATTTCTTACCAGTAGAACTTGGAGAAGTAGAAGTAAGATATACAGTAGTAAAATTTCTTCGTAAACCATTAGCATTACTGGGGTCAAAATCAATACCGTGTAAATCAACATATTTATTGTCACTTACCATAATATTACAATATCTTTCTGAAGTAACAATATTCTGAATAACAGAACATGCAAATAGACGTATCAATGGTGTATTATCACCTCTAGTAACATATATATCAAATGCAATATCACTGGGAGTTAATGATTTAGCTGACATATTATTGAATACATTGATCAAATAAAATGCCATTTCTTTAGTAATAGCAGAAAATTTTATTTCAAACCCATCTAATTTATCTTTGGGCATAATTGGGATTATTATCATACTGTTCTATTTTTTTTAGGTTATTTTTTGGTTCTTCATATCAAAATAGTATATACAAAAAAACCACCAATATTTTCTCAAACCTTGGTGGCAAACAGTGAAACATAAATTCAGGAACGAGGTAAACATAAACTCATAGATGAATTTCTTTACTATGGTTTTTAAAAAGTGTTATTACTGTATATAATAGTAAACTAAGAATTAATACTGGGGATATCATAAAAGTAATTACCATTATAAAAAAATGCCTTATATTATTCTTTGTACCTTTTACACCTGATTTCCTAACAGTATAATCTATTGCTATGGTTAATATTAACCCAATAAAATATATAATAATTAAAATTTTCATTGCCATAACCCTATACTGTTGCTAGAAATGAAAGGAATAATCCACCAATAATTAAAGCAATGATTACCAATGGTACAAAAAAGGTTCTAAAATTAGAACATTCTTCATCTAAACCTTTAAATATAGCCCAAATACTAAAAAAGCTATCTGTTGTTACTTTGTCAAATTTCCTTAGGATTAAAAAATCCAACATCTTTCTAATCATAAATATTTTTCCTCCATTTTTCTAAGTTTATTGTACAATTTAACCACTGATTCATTAGGTAATTTCCCTAATCCTTCATTAATTTTACCCAAAATTCTGGGTATTCTTTCCATGGATAATAAATAATTATATTTATCCTCATCAAATAGTTCAACCTTGAACTTAGAAGTAACAATACTGATAATATTTAGGTCATTATCTATGGTCATCCCATTATTAAGTTTGTATTTATTACCTTTTAATACAGAATCCACCAAAGCTTTTTCATAATGTGCTGGTCCAGTTACCAATAAAGCATCTTTTTCTTTAAGTTTCATATTTTTTGCATTATATAATTAAATTCAATAAGAAGTAGTATTTCGCAATACCTTTGTTGTATAATATATAATCTCTAAAACTTATAAAAATCATGGGTAAATTAAGAGTACTTGGAGTATGTGGAGCTCAAGGAGCTTTATTATTCCCTTTTAAAAAGTATTTAATCAGTAATATTGAACCAAGAGCAGTATTTCATACAAAAAATGAAGAACAATGGAAATTAAATTTTGGTGAAATACCTTTCAAAAGAGACCTTGAATCATTTAAAGGCCAAGTAGATATTATAATTGGTTCCCCTTCTTGTGGTCATTCTAGTGTTTTTAGTTATTCAAGGAAGAAAACCCTTGGTAAACCAAAAGAAGATAAAACTTTGAATCTATTTTTAACCTCTTTGAGCATGTTTAAACCAAAAATATTCCTAATGGAAAACCTCCCAAAACTTTTTGATTTAATTCCAAGAGAGGAATGGGAAGCAAAATTGCAAAATTATCACCTAATTGTCCATTGCCATTCAGTATTTGATTTTGGTAATTCACAAAAATCACGAAAAAGATTAATCCTAATTGGTATTAGAAAGGATTCTAATATAAAAGTATCAAACTTTGAAAATATTTTTCCAGTATCAACTCCAATGTTAGTATCAGAAATTGAAAAACTGATAAGAAAGGACATTAATTTCAAAGAAAATGATGATAAAAAATTAGCCATGTACCATTATTCTGATAAATCAAAGAAAACTCTAACAGTAAAGGAAGTAAAAAATCTTTGGTTGGGTGAATTTAAAAAAGAATATAAATGGCCAATGAAAAATACCAAAATGAAAACTCTTCCAGGAGTGTATAGAAATAGAAAAAATAGTTATCCATTAACTGTAAGACCATCAAATAGGCAATTTAATCCTGATGGGGATATCATGGGCCTAGAAGAATATAGGATTATTATGGGATTCCCAAAAAGGTTCAAGGTATATATGGATACTGAAAATTTAAATTATTGGCTCAATAAAGGAAGAAATACATTAACAAAAGGCTCAGTTTATGAAGTTGGGGTATGGTTTAAAAAATGCCTGAAAAAACAATTCAGGAATATGGAAACCCCCTAACGCGTACGTATGCGCTTATTATTAATTAAATAAATATATAGATAGATATATAATATCTATCTATATATTACGCATATGCGCTATTATAAGGTTACGTGTACACGTGTACGTAATATATTTATACCCTCTAAAAGGGTAAATAAATATATTTTACTCTTTTTAGAGGAGGGAATAAATCAAAAAGAATAAGGGGGAACTATTGGTTATAAATCCCAAAAATTTTATGTTATGAAAATCCTATGGTCAATTTTGAAAATCCTAATCCCAATTGTTTTATGTTTTTTGATTGGTTATCACCTTGGTTCATTGAAACATAAATCTGATTCAAAACCCAACAATCAAAAACCAGATACAGTTTATATTGATAAGCCTTTTGTTCCAGAGGAACCATTTGATGAACCAAAAGAACCAGAAGTTATTTATGTTCATACTTTGGATACGATAGAAATTTTAAATATCATTTACCATAATGATACAATAAAACTATTATATCCTGATTCAAGTTTTATTTCAGTATCACCTCAGTTTCTTTCTCAATTCCCAAATTCAAGTAAGCTAATTCAATTTCTTCTAACTGATACTGATTTAAAACTTGGATTATTAAACACAGATGGAAAGCTCTTTGAAAAGGTTTATTCAATTGATACTGATAAATATTCATACAATTATTTTGAGGATAATATGACTCAAAAAAGAAAATCCTTCATAAAAAGATTTTCACCATTAACTGAACTTCAATGGAGACCATTCAACAATTTATGGGATTTGAATTTAGGTTTAAAATACAATACCAGTAAATTTAATTATGAACTTGGGTTGAACTTATTTTATTACCCAAGGATTAAAACAAATCCTGGAACAGATTTATACTTCAAATTAAGTTATCAATTCTAACTATGGCAAGGATATTAAAAGAAGATAAAAGCTTAAACCAGGAACAGCTAAGAATTTTATCTAGAGTATCAAAAGATGTATTTTTATTCTCTACATTTGTTTGGGTAGTTAACCCAGTACTGGGTATGGTAAAATTTAATTTATACCCATACCAAAAATCAGTTCTTTATCAATTCCTAAAACATAGGTTCAATATAATCCTAAAATTCAGACAAGCTGGAATTACAGAATTGATTGCTATGTACTGTTTATGGTTAGCTATGTATCACCCAAACAAAAAAATAAACATCATATCAATCAAGGATACTATAGCAAAGAAGGTACTTAAGAAAATTAAGTTCATGTATAAGAATTTACCTTGGTACCTTCAAACACCAATCATAAATGGTAGGGTAGGGGAATTTGGTAGTACAACTACCATGGAATTCTCAAATGGTTCAATTATAGAATCAATCCCTACTTCTGAACAAGCTGGTCGTTCAGAATCTCTATCTTTACTTGTTATAGATGAAGCTGCTGCAGTAAGATGGGCTAACCAAATTTGGGCAGCAGCTTTCCCTACTCTATCAACTGGTGGTTCAGCAATAATTAATTCTACTCCATTAGGAGTTGGTGGATTTTATCATTCAAGTTGGGTAGATGCTATATCTGGTGGTAATCCAATGAATCCAATCAGATTATATTGGCAAATGCACCCAGATAGAGATGATAAATGGTACCAAGAAATGGCATCTGCACTTGGACCAAGAAGAACTGCCCAAGAAATAGATGGTGACTTTTTATCCTCAGGTAATACAGTATTTGATATGTCTGATATCAAAGGTATTGAAGAAATGTTATCTGAATATCCTCCAATATTAACAAAAATGGGTGGTCAATATAGAGAATTCAATGAAGTAGACCCAGATAAGGAATATTTCATTGGTGCAGACTGTTCAACTGGTAGAGCAACTGACTACTCTTCTTTCACATGTATGGATAAATTTGGTGAAGAACAGGTTATATACAAAGGAAGGTTACCTCTAGATAGATATGCAAAGTTACTTGGTGATACTGGAATGAAATTTAATAATGCACTTCTAGCACCAGAAACAAATGATATAGGGGCAGCTGTTACTGCAATGCTTCAAGCTGAAGGTTATCCAAATCTTTATTACTATACTAAAATTCTTAAAAAGAAGGGTAAAAGTAGACCAGAAGAAGAAAAAATTCCTGGTTGGTTAACAACCACTAAAAATAGAACAGTTATAATAGAGGGTCTGGAAGAGGATATTAGAAAAGAAAATATAATCATAAAGGACCCATTCTTTATACAAGAAGCCTATACCTTTATATATGATGCAACAGGAAGACCAGTTGCAAGAGGTAAACATAGAATCTCATCTAGTTCAGCTTCTGATATAGATATGGATGACCAAACTTATTCAGATGATGATATATTTGGTAAAGCTATAACCAACCATATAAGGAAGTCAAATCAATACAATGGATATGTATTACCCCAATAATAAAAATCTATGAATTTATTTGCATGGTTTAGAAAAAAACCAGTACCACAACAATTGGTAAACCAAGATAGAAAAGATGATTCATCAATACCCCCTGGTAGAGTATCAGTTCCTAATGAACCATCATTTAATAATCTAATAAGTGTAATGGGAGTTAAAGATTTGGTATTACCAAGTTTCAGAACTGAAATAATTCCACTTATAAGAGATTTATATAAAGTTAATCCAGATGTTAGTATAGCTTTACAAGATATGTTTAAGTTATCTAATACTGGTCATACTATATCATTCCCAAATAATACCCCAGAAGAAGCAGAAAAAATGAGTTCACATTTAAAACAAGCAAGTAAGAGGTGGACTAATTATACTGCTGGTATTGATGGTTTAGTAAATAAATTTATGGTACAATGTTTAATAGGTGGTGCAATATCCATTGAAGCAGTACCAGATAATAAACTAAATGGGATATCAACCATAGTATTTGTAAACCCAGAATCAATTATATTCAGGAGAATGGGTAATGGGGTATATCACCCATATCAAAAAAATCCATATTCCCCACAAAATCAAAAACCAGATTATATAAAACTTAATACTGAAACTTATTTATATGTTGGTATGTATAATGATACTGATGAACCCTATGGGGTACCACCTTTTATGGCTGCATTAGATTCATTAAAGGGTCAACATGAAATGAGAGTCAATTTTAAGAATATAATGGAAGTAATGGGTATGGTTGGTTTCTTGGAAGCTAAAATGCAAAAACCTCAAAGATTACCATCAGAAAGTATAGAAAAATATCAGGATAGGTTAATTGGTTTATTAAAACAACTAAAAGTGAACCTAATGAATGGTATGAAAGATGGTATAGTAACTGGGTTCATTGAAGACCATGAATTCAAATTAAATTCAACTACCCAAAACTTACAGAATCTAGATAAACCTTGGACCATGAATCAACAATCAGTTGCAAATGGTTTAGGGGTTAGTGGTAATTTAATTGGAGTTACTTCAAATACTACTGAGGGTGGTGCTGGTATTTTATTATCAAAGATTATCTCCCAGTTAAAAAATTTACAAACACTTACTTCTTTTGTATTAGAATTTATTTATTCTCTAGAATTACGTCTAGCTGGTCTTCCAAATAAGGGTATTAAAGTTACATTTGGAACTACCACAATATCTGATGAAGTAAAAGTTCAACAAGGGTTAGAATATAAAATTAGAAATTTAACCTCTCTATATAATCAAGGAATAATTGGGCAAGAAAAATTTGCTTGGGAAATGGGTTATGATAAACCCGACCAAAAAGAACCAAGAATTAAACCAGAAGAATCCAACCAAGTATCATCACCAGGTGATAATGCAAAGAAACAAAAAAGGGAGGCAGATAAAGATACCTCGGATAGAAAAACAAGGGATAAAAATAATCCAAATCCTAAAAGGGCTGACCAAGATACAAGAAAACGATAAATAATAAATATTATGCCAAATTATGTTGATACCATGGTACTTGGAAATGGACATAGTATATTAATGTCCCATGTACCTAACCATCATGAGGAAATTTCTAATAGGTTTTTTAGTGAAGCTAAACCTAATAAGGATTCAATAGACCAATTTGGTTTATTTGGTTCAGGGGCTAATTATAATACTTTTTATCAAGATGTAGACCCAGAAGATTTACATCCAAATGATGAAGAGTTTATAGAACCAATGTTCAGGTTACTTTCAGCTTGTATAGTTTCAAAGAATTATATGCCAACTGAATTTCCCAAGAATGTTCTTAAAGATTCTATGAATCTTTTAGTTGGTCAAACAGTAAATTGTGACCATGAAACTGATGTAGCCAATGCTATTGGTTCCGTTAAATCAGTTTTATGGCAAGAATCATATACAGTTGATGGAGTAACTATACCTGCTGGAATAAATGGGGTACTAAAAATAGATGGTAAATCAAACCCAAGAATTGCAAGAGGTATAAATATGGACCCTCCTTCTATACATTCCAATTCAGTAACTGTTCAATTCGAATGGAAACCATCACATAGATTTGAAAAAGAATGGGAATTTTATGATAAATTAGGTACCATAGCTGAAGATGGTACTATGGTTCGTAGAATTGCTACAAGAATTATATCTTATAAGGAAACTTCTTTGGTATCACATGGAGCTGACCCATTTGCTCAATTAATAAAAGATAATAAAATAAACAATCCAGCTTATGCTGGTTCTGTTTATTATTCATTTTCGGAAGCTCCCATAAAGAAAGAAGACCTTCCAAAGAAACTTTCTTTCTTTGAATTCAAAGGGGCCCATGAAGTTGATATAATGTACAATACCAGTAAATTTATTAATGAAAATAATAATACTAACCCAAAAGATAAACCTATAATGAATGAATTAGAAAAATTTCTAGGATCATTATTTGGTGATGGTATGTTAACTCTACAAGAGGGGGCAACCATTAGTCAAGAAATGGTTCTCTCTCAGATTAGAACAATTGTATCTGAGAATTCTAGTTTATCTGAAGCTAAAACAAATGCTGAGGATAATATTAATAAATTAAATGGTGAAATAAATACCTTAAAAGAAACCATTGAATCAAATAAATTGATGGTAACTATTGGTACTAACCATTTAACTGAGGTAAGAAATAATGCAATTTCTTCCTATAAAAAGCTTGTTGGTGAAGATAAAGTAGATGAAAATATTATCTCTTTATTGGAATCCAATACTACAAGTATTGAGACTCTTATATCACTTACCAAAACCTATGATTTACAATTAGAAGAAAAATTCCCTCTTGTTTGTAAAGAATGTGGTTCTAAAAATGTAAGCAGAGCTTCCTCAGTAACAAAAGATGATGAATCTACAGAAGAAACTAAAAATTCTGAGGATTTAAATTCTACTATCAAAAATATAGCTGATTCTAAATTAAAATAATATAAGAAGATTATGATGCCCTATGTAAATCCCGAAGCAATGACTGCTGTTGGGAGTAAAACCAAACAAACAGTAATTTATAAAAGTGAATCTCATAAATTACATCAGGCATTTCCTGTAAAAAAAGATGAGGTTATACTTCAAGGTCAACCAGTACAGTTGAACCCTGATGGTACTATTCAAGCTTATTTTGGTACTGGTATTTATTTGGGTATTGCTGTTACTGATACTCAATACCCTGCTTATCCTGTTGGGGAAAAAATTCCTGAAGTAACAGTAATGGTAGAAGCATTTGCTATTGTATATGGAGTAGCTGGAGAAGAAATGACTACATGTGGTGCTGTACTTCCCAATAAACTTGATGAAGATAGCATATATGTAACATATATGTTAGATGATGAAGAAGCTTCAACAACAAAAGCTAATCCCAAATTTGTTAATTTAAATACTGCAGCAGCTATCAATGATTTAATTGCAGTAATGGTTCGATAAAAAATATTAAAAAGTAATATGGAAGACGTAACTAAAATGAAAGCACAGGACTTCACCAAAGAGTTGAGGTCAATTGTACAACTTTTGGATGCTACCCGTGCTGGTCACCAAAATCAAAGACCTGTTGATATTTCACTTAGTGAATTGGTAACAAACCGTTATGGGTTGTCAATTCAGGATTATTATGATAAGGTTGGCATTAATCCCAAAAAAGATACAATGCAGAATATCTTTACAATGCCTGACCAAAATATCCGTTGGATTGTTCCTGAAATTATCCGTGATGCCATTTATTTGGGTATTAAGGAAGCTCCTTTCTATCCCAATATTATTTCTTCTGACCAAGCAATCAATGGGCTTCAAGCAATCATGCCTATGATTAACCCTTCAGATGCTGCACCTGCAAGAGTTAATGAAGCTGAAACTATCCCTCTTGGAGATGTAAGCTTTGGTCAAAAATCAGTAAGACTTTTCAAAATTGGTAAAGGTTTTAAAATTACTGAAGAGGTTAAGAATTATGTATCACTTGATGTAATGGCAATTTTCATTCGTGACTTTGGTATTCAATTGGGTTATGCCCTTGATACTTTGGCTATGGATGTATTGATTAATGGTAATCAAGCTGATGGTTCTGAATCTGCCCCAGTAATTGGAGTAAATACCACTGCAGAAGGTATTACCTATAAAGACCTTCTTAGAACTTGGGTTCGTGGTTCTCGTCTTGGTCGGGTATTCCGTACTTTGATTGGGGATGAATCAGCAGCAATTGATATTCTTGACCTTCCTGAATTCAAAATCAGAATGTATGGTCAACCCCAATCCACAATGAATTTGAAAACTCCTGTTCCCAGCAGCTCTGATTTCTATATTCATCCTGGGGTACCTGAAAATAGTGTATTATTGGTAGACCCCCGTTCTGCATTAATTAAGCTTACAGCTCGTCAATTGATGATTGAATCTGAAAAGATTGTATCTAATCAAACTGAAGCTATATATGCTACAATTACCACTGGTTTCTCTAAGATGTACAGAGATGCTTCAATATTGATTGATTCTACTAAGGAATTTAGTACAAATGGGTTCCCTGAATGGATGAATATTGACCCTTATATCACTATAAACATTGAGCAGTAAACTCTTTTCATTTATAAAAGATACCTGGTATTCCATAAATATACATGGGTACCAGGTATCATATTATTAATTTATTAAATCAAATCAATTATGGATACAAAAGTAAAGGTAGGTTCAAAAGCTTATATATTCCATGACCAGTCCACTGGTATTACCATTAAAAAGGGTGAAATAAAAGAGTTAACGCCCCAACAATACAATTCAAAAAGAATCCGTTCTGCTATCAATGGTGGTCATTTGGTAATTACCAATGAAAACATTGAAAAAGAGATTAAAAAAGATGTAAAGGTTGATAATAAGAAAGCTATTGAAAAATTCAAAGAAATGGTAGAATCTGGTATGACCAGTGAAAAAATTGCCAAAGCTTTCAATTTGGAAACCCTAAAAACAATGGCAGCTTCTTTTGATATTGAAGTAACAGATGAAGATACTAAACTATCTATTGTTGAAGTTTTAATGGAAGAAGACGAAGAACCTTCAGAAGATTAAAAAAAATAAACTATGGTAGTTGATTTTATATTCAACACTGTAGGGTTAAAATCAAATTTTATAAACCTATCATATAAAGTCCCAGATGAGTATACCTACTCCTGGGACTTTGGTGATGGGGAAACTTCAACTGAATTGAACCCTACACATGAATATCAGAAAATGGGTTTTTATAGGGTTTCAATGTCAATTGTTGATTCCAATAATAGACCAGTAGAAAAGGTAACAAAAACTGTTTTGATATCTGATAAAGTAAAAACCCATTTATCAAACAGTATATATGTGTTGATTAATACTTATATACCTTATTCAATATTTGGAAAGGTACCATCAAGTGTTAAACAACAATTTATTGAGAAATGGCAATTATATATTCAGCCACTAGTAAATCATGAAATTCCAGTAGAAGATTTTAATAATGAACTTTATTATGAAGCTCTAGAAAATCAATTAATAATGGAATTGGCTGCTTATGATTATATGATATTAAACATTCAAAATGTAATCAATGCTACTTCTCAAACCATTATAAAAGATAATTCACAAGGTTCAGAATGTGGGGGGGAATATTTTTCCCAAAGTTCTGGTTCCTCATCAGATACATCCTCTGCATCTGGGGGTTCAATAAAAAAGATTGTAACTGGACCAACAGAAGTAGAATATTTTAATGATACAGAATCTGAAAAAGATTTTATATCAAACATAACCAAAGCAACCCAACCTGGTGGTTTCATAGATATACTGAAACAAAATTTATGTATGCTAGCAGGAAGGTTAGATATATATCTACCAATCTGTGAAAACCAAACTATGGTTGTAGTACCAAGAGTGGTAAACAGAAGGAAATCAAGATTATTGGATGGTCCAGACCCATTAGAAGTATTAAGGTAATATGCCAAAAATTAGCAGAATGTCCCAAAAAGATTGGGATAAATATAAATCCATAATAAATAACTTCATAGATGTAGATGCTGGTAAACAACCATTTCTATGGTTAAGAAAAATAAACCAACCATTAGCTTTTGGTGAAGATGTTGGAGTTAAATATGTACCTTATCAATTAGAAGGGTTATTCCAATATAATTTTATTAAAACCTGGGCATCATCTGGAAAAAATTCCATTTCTGGTGAACTAGATAATGGTAATATGGTTTTATATATTTCTGCTAATCTTCTAAGGGAAAATAATTTATTGAATAAATATGGGTATTGGGATTTTAATTGGTCCGAAGATAGGTTTGTATTAAATGGAAAGGTATATAAACCATCCGGAGATACTCAAGTTGCACAAGCTTCAGATGAAGCCCTTTTATTCTTTATCATATTAGATAGAGAAGACCCACAAGAGAATGAAGATATTTTACAATCTTATGTATCAGATACTACCATAATAAGTTCTGGAAAACAATCCATAATAAAGAATACCAATGGTAGAAAAGTTTATGAAATAATTTGATATGGAGGAGAACCAAATACAACCTCAACCATACTGGGCAGATTTTAAAATCAAGGTAGGGTTATATGTAAATCAAAATGAGGGTGGAGAAACTAAAAGAGTATTAATTGACCCAAAAGATATCCAATTCAAATTTACATACAAAGATTCAAAGGATAATCAGTTGGTTGCTAGTTATGATGGTAATATCAGAGTCAATCATAAGATTGAAGATAATCATATTATAGTGATTGTAAATTCCAACACTTTTAAATGTGGGTTATTAAAAGTAACCAGAGCATTCAATACCCCAGATTCTGATTTTAATGATGGAGTTTGGGATTATGGTGATAAAACAGTATATACCAATATAGAAATTGTATCATGAATATGATTATAGAAGAGGAGGTATTAGTTCCTGCTATTATCCCAGCACCTAATGAGGTAGAGAAAGTAATAGATTCAGCATGGAGAGATTATGTATATAATGTAGAAGATGAATACATAAATGTTATAGTTACTCAATATAAATATATTGAACCAATAGTATGTCTCACCAGTTATAGATCTACTTATCAAGTATTTAGTATTAATGGAGAAATAATAACCCCAACAATATATAAAAATTACAAAATTATCCTAATGAATAATTACAAAGAAACTGGGCTTGATTCATTAGGACGAAAATTTTGGGTATTAAAATTTACCAATACCAAAGAAGCTAAGGAGTCAAAAATTTTTGATTTATCTTTTTATTCAAGAGAAACTGAATTTTATGAGTTTACCCCACTAATAAATTCTAGTTTAACCTTTATTTCAGTTGGAGATAAAATATTTACTGAGAAAAGATATGCAACTGTAGCAGGTCAAAACATATTATATACTTATCAAAGTAATTATAACCTTCTTGGAATTAAAATAAAAGGTACATACTTGTATAAATTACCCATTATAGAAGGTACCCTAAATAATAATTTCAGAGGAATAATTTTCGATGAGGGGGTTAAATTGGAATATTTTCCAGAGGACCATATAAATGAAAATCAAATAATTCATTGGGGGGATGGTTTATTTGGTCTTACTTGGTTTAAGCAGATAGAAGTAATTGAAGGTTCCTTAATCCCATTTTCACTAACAATGAGGTCTATTGCTGGTGATTATAATAAAATTGATTTAACTAAATACAGGTTTAGGGTAACTAATCCCCCTGGGCAACCATTTGTTGGGTCTTTACCAACTTTTGGTTATTATTCCTATGCGTTGCAGGAATTAATATATCCAAGAGAACCATATCTAGGTGATTCAGTATATGATACTAACAATAGTTGTTATAGGTTAAAGAAATTAATCTTTCCACCTTCTATGCCCTATATTTACAATGCTGGGTACTTTTTATATGATTGCCATAATTTAGAGGAATTATATATCCCAGAGGATTTTGGTAGTCTTTCAGAAAGAGGTACTACAATGGGCCAAGTATTTCATTTGTATTTACCAGAATTTATTTTAAATATACCAGGTTGTAAACTGTTAAACATCTCAGTATCATATTCAAGTATTAAAGGTATTAAATTTAGTAAAGAATCTCCTTTTGTTTATAATAATTCTTATACAAATGTGTTTAGTTTAACTTATACTGCTATAAGTAGAGAAGCTATAGTTGATATATTTAATCAATTACCAGATTTTACAGGACAACCCACAAGGTCCATGGATCTGGTTGGTAGTCCCTATGCTTCAGAATTAACAGAAGAAGATTTGAAAATAGCCATCAATAAAAATTGGGTAATAAATAGATAGTATGAAACATTTAGTAGCAAAAGAAGGATTTCTATTTGTAAATAAGGATATCAGAAATGGTATTGTTTTAGCTGGTGAATTATATATTCCAGATGAATATAATTATTTGGATTATTATGATGAAATTCCAGAACAAGAAGCTTTAAAATTACAAGAAAAATATAACAATAATGGGGATAGGAATATTAATTAAAATTTTGGGTATACCCATAAATAAAGGTACCCCCAATAAAGATTCAAATAATGAAAAATCAAGGTAGAAAATCCATTACCCTAAGTTTACAGGTAAGTGTAATAGGTAATATACCAAGTGGTAACTTTAAGCTTGGTTCACCTAAGGAGGTTTTCCTTATTAAAAATATAACTGATGAAGCAATAAGCTTATCAGTTAAACCAGCAGGAAGTGGGGAATTCATTACCACAAAGATATATCCTGGTTGGAACCCAGAAATAATTTTGGAAATCCAAGATGCCCCTGAAAATTCTTTACAGTACGGGTATTAAGAAAAAAAAATGTCAGGACAATTAATTATAGGAGTAGGAGGGAACCAATCATCATCAAGTTCCATACCAAAGAATTCAGTTACTTCTGATATGGTAAAATCCATAGTAGTAACTGATAGTGCACCTATAAAAGAAGATAATGTTCTATATTTTGAATATGAACCAGTATCATCTGTGGTATTACGTTCTTCAGCAGAAAAAAAAATTCCTAGATTTAGTAATGCAGAGATAAAGAATAAATTTATTAAGAATAACTCTGGAATATTAAATTTAATTCTAGAAAACCCCACAGATAATACCTATAAAAGGGTTAGGATATTATTAAGAAATAATTCCAAAGAATCTGGGAACCTAATTATACAGGATTCAGATTTTAATAAAGTTGGAACAAATACTTCTTATATCAGTAGTGGTTCAACTGGGTTTACCATAGAACCAAATTCTATATTGAGTATCCCAATAAACCTTTTGTTTGATAATGATGGTCTCTATGAAATCCAATTTGATTTAGTGTATTTAGATAGTGGTAATATTATCACTACCAATAAATTTGTAGTTCAGGTAGGGAATTAAATTATGGCAACACTAATAAGCTCATTTAATAACAGAAAAATCCAAAGAATTGTTTTTAATGGAAGGGAAATAAGAAAAGCTGTTTTTAATGGTTTAGTGGTTTGGACCAATGATGACTCAGAACCAAGACTTTCTCTTGAGAAACTAAGTGTATTTTTATCTGAACAAAACAATTTTCAAGATACTAATCAAGTGTACACAAATACAACTTTTTCTGTGGAATAAATAAAAAAAATGGCAGAAGTAACCAAAAAAGGTATAGTAGTAAATCCCAGTACAGGTAGTGGGGATACTACTTTAAAAGTAAAAGCACAAACACCCAATAGTGGTAACCGTGTTAAACAATCAGCAGAATTTACAGTAACAGCTCCTGGAGTTTCAGAACCCAAGAAATTTACTGCAAATCTATTACCCAAAGAGGAGTTTATAAGTTTTGATAATAGTTCACCCGCAGTTGATAAAGCTGGTGGAGTAGTTACTATTACTGGTAAATCAAACTCTCAAAAACTTACCTTTAAAAAGGGTGCAGGTTATATAATCACTGAAGATATTTCTTCAATTGAATATCAGGCAAATGGTTCTAATACTGTAAACGGTGTTGCTATTGAAGGTGACCCTGGAGCAACTGCTCAGTATACCTTCACTTTAACTTTAAATGCTGTTGAAAATGAGACAGTAGATGCAAGAACCCAACAGATTACAGTAGAAGGAGCTGGTGGTTCCAGTGTATCAGCTACTCTTACTCTTAATCAAACTGCTGGTGATCCGACTTTGGAAGTATCTCCTACTTCTATCGATGTACCTCAAGATGGTTCAGAAGTACAAGTACAAGTTACTACCAATACTACATTCACAGTTTCTTAAAAAGATTAATCAACAATCCAGGTGGAATTCAAAACCCACCTGGATTTTTTTCCTAATAAGGATTATGTCAAAGAAAGCAAAAGCAAGTTCCAATATTATTGCAGAAATACCATGGAATGATGGTACTGGGGATAAGGTATATGTTAATTATAATCCTAATGAAAAATCCCAAACCATAAACATAACCTCAGATTTTAATTTTGGAAATCAACCAAGGGATTTAATAATTACAATCCAAACTAATTCACCAAATATAGACCCAGATTTACAAGTAAAATTTTCTTTACTTGTTACACAACAGGTTGACAATACAAAAGTAGTAGCCACATTTGACAGTATAAAATCTCTATATTTCAATATTTCTTCCCAATACGTAAAAGAATCATAATATGGAGTATAAAATATCAATACCATGGTATGATGGTACTAATCAAAACTTTTATCTGGATTTTTCCAATGTACAGGAAAATGGTCAAATATTAGTTACTTCAGATAAAAATACCCAAGGTATTCAAAGAGTAAAAGTTATTGGATTTAAAGGAATATCAGAAAAAGTTGATAATAATCAACCAATAGCTTATTTACAAGTATTACAAAAAACAGATAATAGTATAGTAGCCACATTTGATAGTAATGTGAGTATATATGATGATAATAAAGCTTCCTATAAATATTAACCATAAAAAATAAAATATTATGCCAGAATTTAAAGACATATCAACATTTAACCGAGTAACCCCAGTTGGTACTGAAAGAATCCAGGTATCAGCAGCCAATTGTGTAACTCTAATGGATATTGCTAATCTTGGTAGTGAAACTAATTGGTATACTGAATTAGATAAAAGAATTACACAGAATAAAAATGATGCTCTTGCAGCTTATGAATTAGCTAATAATGCTAATAATAAAGCAGTTGAAGCTATGAGTGATGCAAAATCTGCTTTAAATAAAGCATCAAATAATAATTCATCAATAGTTTCATTATCCCATAATTATAAAGCTTTATCAAGTTATAACCTAATTAGTAATACTATTGCTAGTGTTACATTAACTGGTAATAATATAAGTTTTATAAATAATTCATCAATTAAAACCATAATACTTAATATCACTAATTGGGGAGCGAACCTGGGTTCGCTCCAGGATTCAGTAATATATATTCCAAGAAATAATGGAGTGGGTGGTACAGTTGAATGGAGTACTCCCCATAAAATAAGTGGTATATATGGTAATCTTACCGAAATAGAAATGATGGTTTCAAGTTTAAATCATTGTTGGGTAAGATATCAAGTAAGTCTAGTAAAAAGTGAAAATGGTAGTGGTATGACTGGTTTTGGATTAATCATTATTGGTACTGTATTATTACCTAATCCTAACAAAGAAGTAATGGAGTGGGTGGTACAGTCGAATGTATAATTTATGAAAAAGTGGATTAAATCACCATACTTTTGGTTAATTATCTATTTAATAGCCATGTTTATAGTAGTTGCATTCCTTTGGAAGTATCTTCCAATATGGGAATCATTATTACTTATATTATGGTCAACCTGTTCTCTAGTAGCTGGGTATTTAGTTGCTAGGTTTCTATATAAACATTAAAAGTAAAACTCTTCTATGGCTAAAAAAATACCACATTTATCAATACCTTCAATTGGTAACCTTCCAATAGAAATAAAGTTATATGGTGATTGGCATAAAGCCATAGAATTAGTTGATAATCTTGGACCCAGTATTAAAAAAGGGTATGATACAGCAGTAAATAAATTTTCAAAGGATTTATTAAAGATTGTATTATTTTCCATAGCTACTGGAACTCCTCCAAAAGGTACAGGTATAAATTGGGAACCTCATAGTCCTATCACTACAAAGAAATATGGGGAACACCCAATTTATTACCTTACTGGTACTTATTATAGGGCAATAGGATTATTCAAATACAAGGATAAAACACTTGTTGGATTACCAAGGTCAAAAGGAAGGTCATCATCAGGTGGTATAACTCTTGGAGAATTAGCAAGAATTCTTGAATATGGAACTGGTGGAAGAGGTGGAGGTAAATCATCAGGAACTATACCACCAAGACCATTATGGAATCCTGCAATAAATGCAGTTGGTGGAAAAGATAGACTAAGGTCAATGATTATAAAAAATATCAGAAAACAATTATATGGTTTTGGTATAAGAGCCAACCAAGTTAGATGGAGGTAATAAATATGATAAATTCACAAGAAATCATAGAAAGGTCAATATATCAAGCCTTGCTTAATGCTTCTATAAAACTTGGATATTCACTAGACCCAAATAATTATTTACCCATAAGTATTGAAAACCAAAAAAGGTTTAAAGAAGACATGGATAAATTAAATAAATATATTTGGGTATTTGGTACTGGGAATAATCAATCCAAGGATAAGAAACTTACTCCAAGGATAGTAGTTAATGCAAGGGGTTTCTATCCTGGTGGAATTGGTTTACCTAAGTTACTTATACAAAAAGAGGAAGGAATAGGATTTACAGCAACGGAAGAACCATACGAAACCATAGACCAATTTATAGATATACATCTAATAGCTAATAATCAAGAAGACCTAAGATTATTACATCAGGTAATGTTTTATAGTATCCCACAAAGGGGTTATTTAAAACCTTATAATGTAGATGAATTTTTATTTTCTGGTAATATATTTCTGGAATTGGTAAACTTCTTTGATATTCCTAATTTGGATTTTGGGTTATTAGAGAAAGTTTACCAATTTGTTATTCAGGATTGTGTAATAAATGAAATTACAGAAAAAGCAGACCTTGTACCTATTACAGATATAACACTTCTATTAGAAAATTATGGATATAACCTAATAGAAGTTTCAAAATAAACAAATTATTAATCCCAAAATATAAAAAGTATGCCTAATACACCTAGAGTTGAATTCAACTTTCAAAACAACAATGTACAGCAATCTGTACCGTTATTAGGGGTATCCCATGTAATGGCTCGTACTACTAAGGGTCCTTTTAATCAACCAGATGAGGTTTTTTCAACCTATACCCAATTCCAAAGGGTGTATGGGGAAGAAATAGTTCCCGATGGTTCTATTTCTAATATTATGAAAGCCTTTGAAATAGGTTCAAAGATTAGGGTATCAAGAGTAGCTGGTGCAGAAACTACTGTAGCAAAAGGACAAGCTAAAACCTATACCTTCAGTTCTACAACAGGTGAAGGTTCAACGGGTTCACAAACCAAAATAACAATCAAATTGGAAGACCCAAATAGTGATGATACTATATCAATGATATTAAATATCAATACTAAAGAAGCGGGTAGCCCAATTCTTGATGATACTGGTTATGGGTTAAATAGAAATTTTTATGGTAGATTTTATGCCCAAGAAGGACCTACTACAAAAATTTATTTCCAGCAGTTTAAAGCTTATACAACCATTGATAATGACCCAGGGGGTGAACATGATTATCAAATGCAAATAGCTGCAGAAGATATTATATCCACTAATCAATTCTTCTCTGGTTCAAAAGCTGGTTCTTCAAGTATATTTGTAGAATCTCAGGTTTTACAGGATTTTATTAACAATACACCCAATATAGAATTGGTTTTAGCTTCAGATGAATCAACAGCATCATTTGATGATGAGTTTAATAATAAACTTAAAGCTCAAGGTATTAATGGAGTAGTTTCTACTCTTGCTAGTTATTCTAATTGGCAAGGTTCAGTATTATTTGATAATACAGCAATAAGTACTGCTTCATCTCCTCTTGTAATTATAAATGAAGGTGATAATGGTGGTAAATCAAGTGCTGCTACTTGGGTTGAAGCTTATGAAGCTTTAAAGGGTTATTCAGATGGCTACCAATTAATAGCTTCCCATATTCATCAAAATGATATGGTAAAAGCTAAATCCTCCGGACCTGGAGTAGACCCAGACCCCAATGGTTGGAAATCTGCCTATGTAGAAATTGCAAAAGATGTAGTTGCAAATTTTGAAACTGTATTATATGTAGAGGTTCCCAAATATGTTTCAGAAGGAAAAGTACAAACTCCTGATGGTATCATAAATCAATTAGAAACTTTAGTACCACAGATTGGGTATGCTAAAAATATTGCATATTTTGCTGGTGGTATTAAATATTATGATGCAAATGGGACTTTACAAAACTGTGACCTTCTTGGTTCAGCAATTGGTTTGGGTGATGCTTCTGCTTCTCAATATGGTCCTTGGTATTCATTCTCTGGTATGAATAGGGGGGTAATTGCTTCTGCATTGGGTCCCGTAACTGAAAATTTGGGTGGACCTAGTAAAATAGAAGAACTCCAAAAATTAGCAGAATGGTATTGCAATCTTTTTGTAATAAAAGATACTAGAACCCAAGGAAAAAGAACTATGCTTTGGCATGGGTTTACTTCTAATCCCAAATCGGATTCAGAAAAATTCCTTTCAATTGTAAGATTGAATCTTTATCTAAAAAAGAATCTAAGACCTATTCTTGAAAGTTATTTGGAAGAACCCAATACTTGGTCTACTTGGCAAAGTATCTATTATGAAGCCAAGAAAATTCTTGATGACTTAATTGGTACTGCTATTACCGAATATACCTGGATGGGTGACCAAGATGCTCAATCATATGATGATTTGGTAGTAAATAATGAAGCTGATGTAAGACAGGGAAAATATCATATTATATTGAAATATAAAGAGATTGTTCCCTTGCAAGAAGTAACCATGGATATTGTAATTGATTCTGTATCAAAAGATGTAAACATATCAGCAGAGTAAATTTATTAAAGATATAAGATTATGCCAGCTCAAGTAAAAAATCCAAGAAAGAAATTTTTATGGTCCATAGAATTTCCTTCACATCCAATAAATGCTTATCTTTTTCAGAATGTAACTTTACCTGAGATTACAATAGAAGAAGTAGAGCATGGGGATGTAAACCGTTCAGTTAAAACTGGTGGTAGAGTTTCAGTAGGTACCATGACTGCTCAGAAACTTGAAACTACTTCTGGTTCTGATACCTGGTTCTGGGATTGGTTATTCTCAGTTCAGGATATGATTAATGGTGGTGGTTTAACTCCTAGCCAATATTGGCAAACCGTAATTGTAAAAGAATTAGCAGAAGATGGAGTATCAGTTCTAAATAAATGGGTATTAACTGAAGTATGGCCCACTAGAGTAAATGGGCAAGAATTAGACCGTATGAGTTCTGATAATTCAATTGAAGAAATAGAGTTCTCAGTAGGTACTTGTGATAAATTATAATATTGCTTTTATGAAAAAGGGAGGGCTCATATATTATTGGGTTCTCCCTTTGTTTTTTTTATAACCATTTAAACTCAACACAACATGGAAAAAGAAGAATTAACAGGTTACAATGTAACATTTACAGCACCCTCTGGATATGAATATACCGTTAGGGAACAAAATGGAGCAGATGATGATATTTTATCAAACCCATCAGAAGCTTCAACATTAATAAATATTTCAAGATTTATAGCTGGTATAGTAATTGATACCAACTCTACAGCAAATAGAAAATTAACAGTAGAACAAGCTCATATGATGCCCTCATTAGATAGATATGCAATCCTAATAAAATCTAGGATTCTATCCAATGGGGAAGACCTAGAGTTTGAATATGATTGGGGTCCTGATGGGGGTGGAAAAAGTACTTATTGCCAACCATTGGATGAATACTTATTTGATTATTCAAAGGAAATTGATGATGATACTTTGGCTAGTAAACCAAATGCTATAAAACCATATCCTTTAAAAGATAAAACTAAAGATATAGCTTTTTCATTATCATCTGGTAAAGAGGTTAAATTTGATTTATTAACTGGAGCTAGTGAATCTTATTTAGTTAATTTACCATTAGAACAAAGAACCCAAAATAAAGCTCTAGTAGCAAGGAATTTGTGCCTATTAGTAGATGGAAAATGGGAAAAAGTATCTTCTTTCCATTTATTCTCAATGAAGGATATGAGAGAGATAAGAACTAATGTAAAAGCTATAGACCCTGAATTCTCAGGGATTTGTACTCTAATGAACCCCCATAATGGTATGTCAGCTGATATTAATATCATGGCTATTAAGGATTTTTTCTATCCGGGGGAGATTTAGAGAGAGATTTCTTTTACCTACATCAAGCAAAAATAAGAATCAGTTTTACTGAATTATTATATTTACCAATCAGACGTCGATTAAAATTATTAAAATTGGCGTCTGATTATTTTGGTTCTCTAAATAAAAAATAACCCCCAATATCATGGCTTATGTCACCAGTGGAAGTCTAAGAGGTAATTCCTTGGAAATAGGTATTGCTCTAGTACTTCAAGATAGATTCTCCAATCAAGCTAAAGATGCTTCTGCTGCAATTAGAAGACTTCATAATGAAGCTAAGGAAGCAGTAACAGCAAATCTTCAAACTGCAGATAGTATTCTTGGTACCGTGTACAATTCATTACAAAATGTTGCTACTGGAATAACTAATACAGTATTACAAGGTGCTGAATTTATTGATACCATGACCACTGTATCAGCTATTACTGGTTCTACCAGGGAGCAATTACAAATGCTATCGGAAACTGCTCAATCCTTGGGTCTTGAAACCATGTTTGGTTCCCAAGATATTGCTTCTGGTATGAAATATCTAGCAATGGCTGGTAATACAGTTGAACAGGTTAATGATATGATTAAGGGTGCAGCTTATGTAGCCAATGCTACTGGTATGGAACTTGGTGGTAAAGGTGGAGCTGCAGACTTAATTACCAATGTTATGAAGACATTTAAAATTGTAGGTGATGGTGCTTCAGAATTAGTTGGAGACCAGTTAACCAAAGCAACACTTTCTGCAAATATATCCATGACAGATTTAGCAGAATCCATTAAATATTCTGCAGCTGATATGGTTATGTTAAAGAAGGAACTTCCAGAAGTAGCTGCAATGATTGGTACTCTTGGTAATGCTGGTATACAAGGTTCAATGGCTGGTACTTCATTGGGTAACATGGCAAGATACCTTATAAAAGCCTTTAACCCAAAAACCGATGCCTATTCATTCTTACAAAGAATGGGATTATCTCAACAGGATTTTGTGGATGCCCAAGGAGACCTTATAGACTTTGGTGACATCATGGAAAAAATAAGCAAAGGGGTTGAAAATTTACCATCAATTGATAGAGGTAAAGCTATTGGTGCTATATTTGGTGTCAGAGGTCAAAGAGCAGCAAATGCTATTATGAATGACCTAGAAGGATATAGGAATCTATTAGACCAAATCCAGAATAATTCAGCAGGATTTGCAAAAGATATTGTTGATAAAAGAATGAATACTTTAGCTGGTTCTATAGATAAGGTATCATCTGCATGGGAGAATTTAAAGGTGGCATTTACAGAACAAATTGGTCCAGCGTTAATGCCAATATTAAATACCATATCCCGAATTATAGAAGCAGTAAGGGAATTTGTAACCACCCCAGTTGGGGCTTTTGCTTCCCAAGTATTTGTATTATCCACATTTATTGGATTAGTTGGAACCAAGGTACTTCAACTAATTACCAAATGGAGGTTATTAAGGAGTGATACCCAGATTGGATTTACTAATATGTTCAGGTTAATCAGAGGTGGTTGGCAAGGAGCTACCCTTGATTTACAGAATTATATGAGATTACAAGGGTTATTAAATGCTCAAACTACTTATGGGTTACCATATTATGCTTCTATGGCCAAACATTTAGGTACTCCAATTGGGGGTGTAGTATATGACCAAAAAACCAAGAGATGGAGGTCTTATGACCAATCAGTTACTGGATTAGGTAAAGGAACCTTTATGAAAGAAAGAGATGCTGTTAGATATACAGAAACCCATGGTACTGGTAAACAAGTTGTTAGTGGATTTTTTGGAACTGGAGTTGGTGCTACAACAACTGGTACCCAATCTACTTGGGGAAAATTATTAGGTCTTGGTTCAAGGTTATTTGGTGTATTAAGTTTAGTTAGTCTTGGTCTTACCATAATATGGCCATTAATTAAAATGGTTGCTAATGCCATAAAGGGGAATACTGAAGAAGTAAAGAAAAATACCTATTCTGTAAATACTCTAGCTGGTAGATATGCTACAGAACAAGAAAGGTTGGCATCTGGTAAAAGTTTGGATTTAGCTGGTGAAGTAAGATTGTTGAGAGAATCTATAGAAAAATTCAATAAAAAATCAAGTAATCAAACTTTAACCCTTAGGTTAGAAGATTTGAATGGTAAGGAAATTACTAGAAAAATTGTGGATTTGAATGATGATTCAAATCAAACAAATGGTATAAAAGTTGGGTAAATTAATTGATTTATGGCTAGTTTAGTACACAATATAGTTGATTCAGCAAGAAATAAATTATCTGCCAAAATAAATAATGCTATTGCTGGTATTACAAATAATGGTTTAGGCCCATTAGATAACAAAGCTCTTAGAGCTACATTACTTACTAATAGGGCAAACCCTAAGCTCCCAAAGATAAATTTTCTAGAATATGAACTTGGTGGGGTTATTATAAGGGATATAAAAGATACCTTTGGTATAGGTTTACAAACAGCTAGGCCAACTTCATCTACTAGTAAAAATGGGGAAACTAGGTTAAGAAGATTAACTACCCCAGATAAAAATTCACTAGTAAATACACAATTAAAAATCAATAATAGTAAATCCAATCCAGGTATATTATCTACCCAATTAGAACAAAGTGCAAGGGATTTTTTTAGAAAATCCCTAATACCCAAAAATAATATCATTATAATAAATGATAATATAAGTCCCCCAGTATCTATTGTTATTCAGAATAGACCAAATGAAATATCAGTAGATACCCAAACAAGTTGGGTAGCAGTAAAATCCATGGGTAGAAATAACCCATTTATGGTTTATACTGGTGGTGAAGATACAATATCATTTGATGTATCATGGTATTCTAGTGACCCAAATAATAGGGAGGATATTTTAACTAAATGTAGGTTGTTAGAATCTTGGTCCAAAGCAAATGGGTATAGACAATCACCCCCAACTTTAAAAATTTCTTGGGGTTCTTCTGGTATATTCGATAATGATTTATTTATTCTTTATTCTGCAAGTTACAAATTAAATAATTTCCAGGATAGATATAATAGTAATATCTATAATGTCAAAGATGATTTTATAAGTGGTATAAATAAATCAATAAATCTTGGGTTATTACCAAGTTTAGCAACCCAAACATTAGTATTTAAAAGGGTAACTAACAAAAACCTTACCCATGCTGATATCTGTTTACCTGAAAAATTGCAAAAAGTAAAATCAGATGAAATTATGGGTATACCAATACCAATATCTAATAATATATCCACTTTTAATAATATACCAAAAACTACTATTCCAACAGAATTAAAACCCTTTTAATTATGGCAGATTTTAATCCATATTCTGATTCAGTAGCCATATTATTTGATAATGGTGATATTATATTAGAGAGGAATTCAAATAAAAGAGTAAAAAATACTGTAGTACATACAGTAAAAGAAGGGGAAACTATACAAAGTATAGCTTTTCAATATTATGGTGATTCTGGTTATTGGGTTTATATAGCTGATATTAACAGTATATTTAATCCATTTACTGAATTAGAAGAGGGTATGGAAATTTATATACCATCAATTTAGATTATCATGGAAGATAGTGAAAATATTTTATTAAATGGTACTGGTACTCCATATATATCTGTATTTGATAGTAAGGGTAACCCAATTATAGACCCAGTTAGTGGTTTACCAATTGGAGACCTAATTACATCATTTACCTATGTATATGATGAGGAACGAGAAGATAATGGTAATATCCATATTATATGTAATAACCCAGATTTAATATCATTATCAGCTCTTGGTTATCAAATGGGGTTAAGGTTACAATGGGGTTGGGTATTATCAGAATCCTCCATTTTTTGTGGACCAGTAAGAAAAGTTATCATAATAGGAGTAAAAGTTGAATTTACTAGTAATGGTGTAGAGATAGATTTAGATATAGCTGATTCTTCCATAATGTTAAAAAATACACCATCAAATTACTATAAAAATAATTCTGAGGGTTATTTATTCTCTGAATATGTTAAATGTTTAGTATCTGGTTTACCAAATGACCAAAGTTTTACCATAAATGATTATAAAAGTCAGGATGTTATAGAAGTCAAAAAATTTTATAAAGTAGTAGACCCAAGTCAAGTATCAGATTATGAAACTGTATCTAAATCTGGTGTAGTTGGTAGAAATTATGTATTAGGTAATGGTAAAAAAGGAGTTAATTCAGATTACCCCACTTATAAGTTTTTAGAGCAAAAGGAATCCATTAATTATCAAGATTATATACCAGTAGTTTTATTTGAAATAAATCCTAATATAAGTGAAGAGGAACGAGAAAAGTTATATAATAGAATGGACGAAATGATTAAATTATTTCCAAATAAATTTGGGTATATAAATATACAACAGAAATATAACTTTTCTCGTATACTTAAAGGTACAAGTAAAAATATATGGTCCCAATTTCACGATTTGATAAATAATATACCAAATGGGCCATATTATATGGATGGTAGAGATGGTAAATTGGAGATTCATAATAGAAAGTACAATAGACCAATATCTAAAATATATATATATTATGGTGGTAATGGGGAATTATTACATTTTTCAGTAGAATCTAAGTTTATAAAGAAAACAGTATCTGTAACTAAAGGTTCAGAAGTATCACCAGAAGATAAAACCATTAAAACTAAATCTGAACAGGCTGTAAATACCCCAGAATCAGTTTTATATTTAAAAAAGGAGTATGAAGATAGTTTGGTTCCTATGCAAACTTATTCTACCATTGGTATGGGGTATTATTTTAATGCCTATGATACTTATACTGGTTCTCTTATTCAAAATAATAATTCAGCTAAGGATGTAGTTCAAGAGCCTAATGGTAAATTAAGAGGTGATTATATTAACCCATATAAGAATATACCCCATTATAATAGTGTGGATGAGGGTACTAGTAAATCAAGGGATACTGTAGTATTCACTCAAAAAGAACTTCAGGATTTTGTAACAGAACTTAAAGCAAACTTTAAAACCAAGTTAGAACATAAAAATGGACTTAATGAAAATGCTTCTGAAAAATCAATATCTGATATATTACATGGGGTTGTAGATAAAATGCCATATTTACAAGTTAAAAGGCAATTTTTAGTTAGGTCAGATAATTATAGAGCTCCAGATATAAATAGTGGTGGTGGAGGTATAGATTATGTAAGAGAATGGGAATATTCAGGAAAAAATAGGGATTTGATATTATCAAATGATGAACCTTATGGGTTAAAATTAATCCAGATGGGTATCCCACAATTTGAAGAAAATAATAAACAAGTATTGTATGATTTGTATGAAATAACTTTTCAAGTAGATGGTTTAAAAGCTATTAACCAAGGTGCACTTGATAGTGGTGTAGCAATGGGTAATGATTTGGAAAATAGTACAACAAATCAAATAACTGCCTCTGCTACTGTATTAGGTGACCCAACCATTGAATCATCTATGAATTTTATAATACAAAATGTATCTAGTTTGTATTCTGGTAAATGGTACTCAAAAAAAGTAACTCATAATATAACCCAAGGGGGTGGGTATACTTGTGATATAGAATTTGTTCAAGAAAATAAATTACTCAATAGAGTAGTAGTAAGCTCAGAAGTATCAACTCATAATTTTTTGAAAAATATTAAAAGTGAAATTTCTAAATGGTCAAAAAATTGGACAAAAGACCAAATTAGAAATATGAGTGTATCTGAGGGACTAGAAGCTAGTGTAGAAAAGGTATCAGAAGATAATCCCAATAAAAATATTATTGGGGAAGTAAATCCAGATGGTAGTATATCAGTTACTGTGGATACATCTGAAGCTAGTATACAATATGATTATCCAACAAAACAAATTGATAGTGAAAATGATTTTATGATAAATTCATTATTTTAACTAATAAATATGTCGTCAAATTTAGTTGAAATTATACAAAGGTATGGAGTAGAGTATATTGGTAGATTTTACTCCGTATATCGTGGAGTTGTAACTAATAATAAAGATGATACTGGGATGAATAGACTTAGCCTATATATCCCATCAATACAAAATGGTATAAATGTAATAGCTTTACCAAAATCTACTAGTTTTGGTAGTATAAATTATGGGATTAAATTAATAACCCCACGTATTGGAGAAGTTGTATATGTGGAATTTGAAAATGGGGACCCATTTAAACCATTGTGGTCTTATCATGGTTGGGCAACTGGAGAAACCCCAGATGATTTAAAAGATAATAATTCAATAGGATTGGTTACCCCAGAAGGTAACAAGATATTTATAAAAGATATTGATGGGGAGCTTTATATACAAACTAACTCCAAAGTAAATATATCAATATTAGAAGGACCAAGTCTTAAAATGACCCAAAAAGGTTTTACATTTAATTTTGGTGATGATTTTAGTTTAAAGAAAACATTAACCCAAATATTAGATGCTATACTTCAATTAACAGTAACTACTGGAGTAGGTCCTTCTGGTACCCCAATAAATGCACAAACTTTTACTGATATTAAGAATTCACTTGATAATTATTTAGAGGAATAGAAATTATGTTAGTAAAACAAACAATTAAATCAGAAATAAAATCTGCTTTTACAGAAGTAATGAATCAAGCAGATGGTGATAGGGATGGAGCATTAGATAAAGTATCAGATAAATTGGCAGATGCCATTATTAATGCTATTAAAAGTGCTACCATTACATATACTACCGGTCTAGTAACTTCAATTGGTCCAGTAACTGGTACATTTGGTAATACAATATCTTAATAATTTAATATTATGAATCTAGAACAACTCAACTATATAGGAACTGGTCCATATTTCCCAATAAAATTAACCACAGTGTTAGATGAAAATGGGAACCCAGAACAAGTTGTACAACCAGATGGTACAATTGTAAATAAAATCTCTTGGAGAAACCTAAAAGGAGATATTAACCTTATAAAACAGAACCTTACTTCTCTTTTCACATATCAATTAGGTCAAAGGATAAGGCAAGAATATTTTGGGTCTAGAGTGTGGGAGTGTATTGAAGAACCAAATACTCAAGCCTTATCCTTCATAATAAAAACCTTTGTGAAAAATTCCATAGTTTCCTGGGAACCAAGGATAACAGCCTTAGATGTTCAATCAGAAAGAGTATATGATAAAATACATATACAAATTAGGTTTGCAATCCAGAATCAAACCCAAATAAGTGAATTAAATTTTGAATATAATCCATCAAATAATACCATCAATGTCAACTAGTAATAATTGGTTAAATCCTTATCAAAGGTCTTTTAATGATATTAAGGCTAAATTAATATCCGAATTAAGATTACAAATCCCAGAAATAACTGATTATAGCGAAGGGAATATATTTGTAATCATAATATCCATTTTTGCAGCTATTGCAGAAGTAATTCATTATTATATTGATAATATGGCAAGAGAAGCATTTCTTCCAACTGCTAGAAGATATTCTTCTTTATATAAACATGCCAAACTAGTAGATTATCATATTAAATCCGCAATTCCAGCTACAGTAGATGTTGTTCTATATAAGAATGATGATACCCCAATTGGTCAGGATATAACAATTCCATTAAATACTGAATTCACATCTTCAGATGGTAAAACCTGGATATCCACAAAAACTGTTATTTGGTATAAAGACTCCTATTATGTAACTGTACCATTAGTACAACAAAAATCAGTTGGGGTACCAGATAGAATCCAATTAGGAAATATATTATCACCAGATTCCATAATATATATAACTGATATACCCTCAGACCAAAAATATGTAGAAGGTTCAATGAATCTGTATATCAATGATGAACCCTGGATTTTGGTAGATACCTTTGCTTATTCTTCATCAAGAGATAAGGTATATAAGATAGAGGTAGATGAACAACTTAGACCATATATAAAATTTGGTGATGGTCAATTTGGTATGAAACCAGAATATAATGCAACCATAGAAGCTTCCTATTCATTAACCCATGGTTCAGCTGGTAATATAGCTACCAATAATTTTACTACTGTACCACAAGATATTCAAATTATAAATAGTAAGATTACAATTAATAATGTAATCCCAGCTACTGGTGGTTCTGACTATGAAACTTTTAATATGTTAAAAAATCATATCCCTTTATCAATAAAAACCCTTGGAGTAGCAATTACTAAAGAAGATTTTGAAGCTATTGCCAAAATGGTTGGTGGGGTAGATAAAGCTTATGCAAATTATGTTTGCGGAAGATATGTAGAAATTTATATAACCCCAGATGGTGGAGGGGAAGCTTCTAGTGCATTATTAGATTCTGTTGAAAAAATAATATCCAAAAGTAAAGTAATTACTACTAGCATAGAAGTATTATCTACCCATAAATCACAAGTATTTTTGGATATAACCATAACTGGGAAAAAATCCTTTAAATCTAATGATATTTCAAATCAAGTAAAGAAAGCTTTAACTACAGCTTATGATTACAATAATTCAGATATAAACAAACCAGTAAGATTATCAGATATATATGCTTTAATTGATAATCAAAGTATGGTTGATTATCTTACATTGAATAGATTATATCAACTACCATATCCAATTCCCCAAAAAAATACGAGTTTACCATTAAATATTTCATATTTTGTTCAAAACATAAATCCAGTTACTACTGGTGAAGAATATATAGTTATAGTAAATGCATTTTTTGCTAATAAACATTATGATGTTTTAATACAAAAATTCTATGGGGGAGGTTCAGATAATAGAATATTAGGTAATGGTTCTTATGGGGAGGTGATAAATGTATTAGATTTAGAAACCCAAACAAAAATAATATTTCAAATCACTATAAATAAACCATCAGAAAATCTGGATTATGGTGAAGATAATAAATATGAATTAACATTATTACCTATGAATCAGGATTTATATCCATTATCCCATCAAATTCCAATCATAGAAAATCAAAATATAACCTTATCAATAAATGAAGTCGTTTAAGAGTTTTAAACAATGGGTATTTCCTAATTTATTCCCAGCTTATTATAAGGATTATGATACTTATAAAGATAAGAATGGGAAAGGTATTCTGGAAAGATTCATAGAAGTATGTTCAAATTATCTAGATACTGATATTATACCAGATATAGATAATTTTATGGATATATTAGATGTGGATGTTACCCCTGATATATTTCTGAATTATTTTTGGGAATATTTTGATTATATACCCTATGCTTATGGGGTATTAGTAAAAGGTGTACCTTTTACTAAAGAAAATGTAGCTAGTTGGTTAAATACTTCAGATGGATTTCCAAAAGCAGATATTAGAAGTATTTTAAAATATGCAGTATCTTTATATAAAATAAGGTGCACTCAGGATTTTTATACAATACTTGGTAGATTTTATGGAGTAAGATTTGAATTAGAAGAAATTCTATTCGAGGACGGATATAGTAATAAACCAAGTAATAATCCTGGTATTAACTATAGACTTATAGGCGCTGTATTCGAGGACGTAGTAAGTACTTATAGTGGAGAAAATGAATACTATGGTGATTGGAAAGGATTATATCCATATGGTGATTGTACATCATGTACTACTATAAAAGCCAATATCTATATTCCAAAAGGTATGTATGATGCTATTCAGGATAATATAGATAATGTAAAAAATGCTTTTGTCAATTTACTCAATAAATACATACCAGTAAATGTAAAACCATTCACGAAAGATACCATAGAATTAATTTCAGAAATATCTACAATTATACCAATAGAAATAGAACCTCAACAAAATTGACCCAATTATGTTATCCATCCTACTTCAAACTGAAAACCTTAACAATTTAACTGAATCAGTTAATAAAGTTACTGATTCCTCTATTAGAATTGCCCAAGCTGCAAATGATTTTGGTGCATTAAGAGTAGCCTTTGGTGTATTTATGATTTTTATAATCATAATTGTAATATTGTTTATATGGCAAATATTTGTATTATCTGGCAAATTAAATACCATATATGGAGCAGCTGTCAAAACTACTGAATATTTTGAAACTTCTGCAGAAGGGGATGTTGGTCCTTCACAAGCTCAAGTAATAGTGAGAAGAAATTTTAATAGTTTAAGTCAAGCAATTAAATATTACATTCTTAGAATAAGGCTAGAAAACCATATAGACGATAAAAATAAAATAAAAGTAAAAATAGATAGGTTAGTTAGAAATGAATTTTCAGAACTAACCACATATCTATCAAACTTTAAGTGTAATAAAAAGGTTTTAAGTTTTATAGTAGAAGATGATGATATTCAAATGATTGAAGATTTTATTTTTGAACAGGTATATATACCAAAAAATGATTTTACCATATCCAATATGGACCAATCAACCTCTATATTTATAAATGGTCTAAAGCTTTCATATATTAAGAAAATACCACAATGAGAAAATTGATAGTTATATTAGACCCAGCACATGGGTCAGATGTAAAAGGTAAACGTTCACCAGATGGTACCCATTTAGAATATATATGGAGTAGAGAAATATGCAAAAAACTAAAAGATAGGCTTATCCTAAATGATTTTAGGGTTAAATATACAAATGAAACAGAAAATGAAATAGGCTTATCAAAGAGAAAAGAAATTGCAAATAATATAAAATCAAGTCCTGGTGAATATAAATTTCTAGTAAGTTTGCATAATAATGCTGCTGGGGATGGTACCCAATGGTTAAATGCAAAAGGGTTTGAAATTTATACTTCAAAGGGGCAAACCATTTCTGATAAATTTGCAACCATTATTTTTAATAATTTAAAAAAGGATTTTCCCGGTATAAATGCAAGAGCAGATTATATTGATGGTGACCCAGATAAGGAAAGTAATTTCACAGTATTAATGGGAAACTATTATGCTGTTCTAATAGAATGGTTATTCCAGGATAATAAAGAAGAAGTAATACTTCTAAAAGATAAAACCATTAATTCCAGATTAGTGGATTCTTTAGTAAATTCACTGATTGAAATAGATGAACAATTATAACTCATTCTTTTGTTACCATAGTTGAGTTGATGGTGAGGGTAATTTGGGTGACCAAGTTGCCCTCTTTTAGCGTTTAGAAAAATGTTCCTTTGCTTCTTTAATTGTATTCTTAATATGGGTTCTCATATTGCTTATATAATCAGCTGCTCTTTGTGTTTTTGGTAATTCAAAGTATTCAATTAAATTCAAGGTTGATAATTTACCATGAGCTTCTTTCATTTTTTCTTTGAGAAACATTGGAGGGTCCAATTCTGTAACAAATATCAGATATTCATCGGGGGTTAATTTTTCTCTCATATATTCATGGAGCATATTAGAGAAATTATTTTCTTCTGGTTCATTTTCAATAATATCCTTTTCTTGGTTATCATCTTTATCTTCTTTACTATTATCAAATAATTCCTCAAATGAAGTTAATTCTTGATTAAATTCTGCTTGTCTAGTATAAGCATTCCTAAGTAATTTGTTCTTAAAAATTTGTAAAGAAGTTATTAATGTAGCTTTTAATCTATCTTCGGTATATTTATCCTGATATTTATTATATACATATAAGAATTTATCCCAAAAATAACTTTGAATTATATCTTGACTAACATTGAATCTTCTAGAATCAATATTTTTAGATAGCTTTTTAATTAGTGGTTTACAGATTTTATACATTCTTTCAAATTCTTCCCTGTTATAATGGGTAAATTCTTTTATCCTATGAATTTCTGAACCATTAGTACCTTGTTTACTCATAACTTAATAGATTAATTATTTAACAATGCAAATATATATAATAATTTTATCACTTGTATGAAAATATATCAACTTTTTCACCCTATGTGTTGATTTTTATAAAATTGAAATATAAATGAATCTAGAAAAGACTACTCATAGATACAACTTTCATATATGTAAAGACATGGCAACTAAATTTAAAAAGAAAATTAATCAGAGTGATAAATTCACTTTTACCATTGACTTCCAACTGGAAGTTTTAAGGTTCCTAATACAAAATAAGGAATCAGTTTTAATTATTCAAAAAATAAAACCAGGTTACTTTACTCTAATAGAACATTCAATAATAATGGAATCATTATTGAAGTTTCATAGAAAATATGGAAAGTTACCAAGTGAAACCTTGTTAAAAGAAACCTGTAACTCATTATTAAGTGGTAAGGACTTTGTTGATTTAGTTACTAAGGAAGATATCCCAAATATTAATAGGATAATAAATAACCTATATTCAATACCATTAAGGGATTCAGATGTTATAAAGGAGAACATATTTAAGTTCATAGCTTATATAGAAATGAAAACCCTAAATGAATCCATGGATTTCACTAATTTTAATCTATATGAGGATTACCAAAATAAGGTATCAAAAATAATCAGAAATTCAAAACCACAGAAAAAAGATGAACCATTATATATGGTTGGTGGAACAGTGAAAAGACAATTAATGAGAAGAGTTGACCCAGATATAATCCCCACTCCATACTGGCAATTAAATAACCTATCAAATGGTGGGGGATATTCTAAGGGTAGTATATTTGTAATATTAGATAAACCAAAAGCCAAGAAAACATTTGCATTAATAAATATATCAAGAGGATATCTTACCATGAAAAAGAATGTATTATATATTGATACTGAAAATGGTAAGAATCAAATCATGGAGAGAATGGTTCAATCAACTCTTAATAAAACCAAAAAAGAAATTGTATCTGGTGAACAAGATAAACTTGAACAGAGACATATGAGAAAATATAAAAGGTTAGGGGTTGAATTTATAGTAGAAAGGGTTCCTGCTCTAGTATCAGATGCAAATGTTATTAAAGGTATAATAAAGAAAATAGAAGCAGATACTGGAATAAAGATTCACATATTAATGATTGATTATGCAGCTAAATTAGCTTCTATATCAAAAGATAAAGATGATACTGAACGTATAAATAATGTTTATATAGATTTGGATAATCTGGCTTCAGAATTGGAATTAGAAGCAATTTGGACTGCACAACATGTAAAAAGGGAAGCATCAAAAAGAAAAGGTACTAGATATGAGGATAATGATATTGCAAGTGCCATATCAATAATAAGAAATGCCCAATGTATTATTGGTTTAAATTCCACTGATGATGAAGAAGAACATGGGATTCAAAGAATGGAGATTGTAGTACAAAGAGATGGTAAATCCCATGGTAGATGTTTATTTAATTTTGATAGTGATAGGCAAAGATGGAAAGAGTTTTCAAGGGAAGCTAGGGAGAAATACGATAAAACTCTTGGTAAAACTGTAGATGAAATGATTAAAAAGGAATCAACCAATGGAGTAGTAAAAAAATCAAATCCAATAGCAGACCCAGAAAAAGCAAATCATAAAGGAGGGGATATTTAATGTCAAATTTAACTAATGAGTTTAAAGGTAAACTCAAAAAATATTTTCATGTAAAATTAAGGGCATTTACTTATAGACATGGTTGGGATAAATGTAAATGCCCATATTGTGGTAGGGATGGTAAATTTGGAATAAATATATCCAGAAATAGGTGCAATTGTTTTAGATGTGGAGAACACCCTTCACCCATACAATTAGTAATGTATCTTGAATCAGTAGATACATATGCAGAAGCTATAAAGATACTTAATCAAGCAAAGTATGATGGTTATATATTTAAGGAAGAAAAGATAGAATTAAAATCCAGAAAAGATTTATATTTACCAGAAGGATTTAAATTATTAACTGTTGGTAATTCTGAACTTGCTAAATCAGCAAGAAATTATGTAACTAAAAGGGGGTTTAATGTAAAAGAAGTTGCTATGTCTGGTTGGGGTTATGGGACTCAGAGTAAATATTTTGGGTATCTCATAATCCCTTTTCATGAAAATGGTAAATTAGTGTATTTTAATGCCAGATTATTTATTGGTAATGGGCCAAAATATAATAACCCAGATGTATCAGATACTGGGTTAGGTAAATCCTTTATTATATATAATAAAGATGCCCTTTATATGTATAAAACTGTTTACTTATGTGAAGGTGCAATAAATGCCCAAACTATGGGGGAAAAAGGAATTGCATCTGGTGGAAAAGCAATATCCAGATACCAAGTAAATGAGATTATAAAATCCCCAGTAGAAAGGGTTATTATATTATTTGACCCAGATGCAAAAGATAGAGCAATAGATTTGGCATTTAAACTTATAAATTATAAAAAGGTAAAAGTTATATTCTTACCGGAAGGTAAAGATGTAAATAATATTGGTAAGAAAAAAACCATGAAATTCATATATTCCCAACGATATCTAGATTATCAGGAACTATTAGAATTAAAATTTAAATATAAGATTTAAATGAGAGAACCAAGTATTCACATATCAAAATCCATTTTCATTAAAATCCTTAAAAAAGAGGGTGTTAAAATTTCCCAATCCAAAATAGATTCCATATTTACTACAGCAAGAAATTATTCCCTGGACCATCGTTCAATATTAAAGAATAATAAAAAGAACCAAAAAATATTATCTAGAAGAACTCAATCAACAGTTGGTAATGCAAATATGTTAGCAGATATAATATATTCTGTTAGGATAAAATTAAAACATGTGGGGGTTACCAAAATAAAACAAACAGATAATCAATGGGCCCAAATAAGGGAATTGGTACCAATCATAGATGAATTTTGTTCATATTATAAATTCCTTAATAAAAGGCAAGGATATATCCAATTTGTAGAAATAGGATTAAACTTAATGGGAAATTCAAATAGACCAAATTATAGTTATTGTGCAAATTGGATGCTACAAAAAGCAAGTTGGATATCAACTTATTATGGGGCAATAAAAGAAATATCAGAAGACAATTATAAAGAAGAAACCAATGAAATTTATAATTGTTATATAAATAAGATACTAGAGATGACTGGAATTAGCAATAATTATAAGAAAAATCCAACTGATTATGTTAATTTCATTCATGCAAGAAAATTAGCTGATAAAATTGGGGTTGATTACAAAATATTTATGGATTCCCAATTTGAGGCTTTATCTTTTTGTAATGGTATTCCAAAATTGGAGGATTTGGGAAATGAAAAAGCCCAACAAAGGTTAACCCAATTTATTTCAAAACATGGTTTAATAATAAGGAAGAAAATCAATTTAACCCAAAATGACTGGGATTCATTTAAAAAATAACTTAATATGGTAGAGATAATAATAAAGAACTGTAATCAGTGTCAATTAAATGGTTCTAGAAAAGAATTAATGAAATTATATGATTCTTTTAGAATCAAGCATCCAAATGCTTGGCATATCACTAGATTCCAAAAAGGAAAGTATCAATGGGATGGATATATAAAATATATATCCTCTTATGGTGAATTTAAAATAGGGTTATTACCTATGATATATAATACCTTGAAATCTTGGGGGGTTGAGGATATAAAAATAACCGATAAAAGAATAATCCCAAATATTGAACCAATAATCCCAACTCAATTAGGGGCAAATTATAACCCCATTAAATTATATCCAAGACAAATACAAGCTATAAAAACTTTATTGAATAATAAAGTAGGTGATACACCTTTTCTTATATGTGCTGGGGATTATTCTGTTGGATTTGGTAAAACCCTTTTATTTTGTGCTTTATATAAAGCTTATCAAGGTAATTTACCAACAATCCTACTTTTAAATGATTCGGATTTGTTTAATCAATTTAAAAGAGAAATTCCTGAACTTTTACCAAATGAGGATATTGCATTTATCCAGGGTTCTAAATGTAATAGATGGGGTAAATTTAATGTGGCAATGGTCCAAAGTATATCTAAGAATATAAGGCAATATCAACAAAACCTATTAGATATAAGAATGGTTTTAATTGATGAAGCAGATATTATAGATAATAAAACTTATCAAACAGTTATATCATATCTTTATAATTCTTTCATAAGAATTGGGTTAAGTGGTACCATTTATATGAATGAAAGAAAAAATGGGATTGTTCATAATATGAATGTAAGGCAATTTATTGGGGATGTGGTAGACCAAGTTAAATTATCAGAACAAATTAAAACAGGTAGAGCAACTAAAGTTATTGTTAAAATGATTTATACTGGTATAGGGGAAAAGGTACCAAATGATTATCAAAGAGAATATAAATTAAATATTATTGAGAATAAAGAATCCTATAAACTTTCATTTTCTAGAATGCTTTATAATTATAAATATGGAAGGGTTCCAATGGTTATATTATGCAAATTTATTGACCATTGTGAGGATTTATATAAATATTATACTGAAAGGATTAATAAAATGGGATTACCATTAAGGGTTGCCTATTTACATCACAATGTAAAAGGTAGAGATAAAATATTAACTGATATAAGGGAGGGAAATATAGATATCCTAATATCTACTACAGTTATTGCAAGAGGTAAAAATATACCTACTTTACAATATCTTCAGAATATTGCATCAATGGATTCCCAAGAAAAATCCATTCAAATTTTGGGAAGGTTAGTTAGGAAACATGAATCCAAAAATAAAACCTACCTTGATGATTTTATTTTTGAAGGTACCTTTTTAAAAAGGCATGGCAATCATAGAAAAGTTTATTACCAAAAACAAGGATTCAAGGTAATAAAAATAGAATACACAAAAAAAGTATAATAGTTAGTTACTAGTAATATTGGTCAAATTATTAACTAAGTTTAACTTATGATATATAAAAAGTAAATTCTTTGAAGACTAAAAGTAGATTATATTTTAAATATTTAAATATTAATCAGGCTATTAGCTATATACATATACAGGCTAATAAATATTTATCAGGCCATAAATATATTCAGGCTAATAGCCTGAATATATTATCTAGGTAGCAAGCTACCTAGATATTAGCTTATTAGAGTATATGGTCTTTTTTCTTTTCTTTTTTTGGTTACTTTTTTTCTTTTCTTTTTTGAACATAGAAATTTACAAGGTACCATAATAAACTTGAAAAAACCTATTATCATTTGGAAAACTTAAAATTCAAAACTAATGGCAAAGAAACAAAAACAAAAGGAATTAATAAAACTTGAAGATACAGATATATTGAAACCAATTGATATTTCTCAAATAGGTTCAAATGGGGACCCATGCTTTGGAAAAGAATATAACCTATCAACCAAGGAATGCAAGATGTGTGGGGATTCAGAATTATGCTGCATAAAATTTGCAGAGTTAATTGGAAAAGATAGAAAACAATTGGAAAAAGAGAATGAATTTAAGGACTTAGAAAATCTAGTAGATTTAAAAGCAGTGTCAAAAACTATTAGATATTTGAAAAGGAAAGATGAACCCAAAAAAATAATCCTTGATAAGATTCAAGCAAAATATGAATTGAGCAGGGAAGAAGCTAGAACAATTTATAAATCAGTAATAAACAAACAAAATGGAAAAAAACAATGAATTAATTTTCACAAGGGTAAGAGATGTTCAATTACCCAAAAGAGCAAATCAACATGATGCAGGAATAGACTTCTTCTGTCCAGTTCTAGATTCTGAATTAATCCAAAGAATCAATGAGATTAACAATAGTAAGAATGTTATAACAACTCCTGATTTTATTTTGGTAGCTCCTGGTGCAGATATAACAATCCCATCAGGGGTAAAAGTTTGGATAATGAATAAAGAATCTGCTTTAGTTGCAGCAAATAAATCTGGATTAGCAACAAAGTTTAGTATTCAATTCACTGCTCAAGTAATAGATGCAGATTACACTGGGGAAATTCATATTGGAATAAGGAATCATGGAAAAGATTTCTTTATGATTAAACCTGGTGCAAAGTTAATACAATTCCTACATTTACCAATCATATTATCAGATATCATAGAGGTAGGTAATGATGGGTATAATGATATTGTTGATGGGAAATCAGATAGGGGAGAAGGAGGATTTGGTTCAACTGGATTTTGATTATGGAAAATACAAATATACAACAAGAGTTAAATGATATTTATATCCCTGATTGGTATATTAAAGACTGAGTGATATGGATTCAAGAGATATAAAAGAAGAACCAAGTATTCCAAAAGATAATAAGTATCTGGAATCAATATATGAAATGCAAAAACAACTACTAGATAGTTATATAAGCATTGAAGGGTTACCAAAATACCCATTAAATATAAACACAAAAACCAATCAATTAATCCTAAAAGATTTTACTTCAAGGGTAATTGAGGAACTTGCAGAAGCTTATGAGAGTTTATTATTAGTGGAGGAATTAACAATAACAAAACAAAATTGGTTCACTATATCATCAACTTCAATTGATTCTTTTGTTGAATGTATGAATCATTTGCAAAATGCAAGTGAAGAAATGGCAGATGCTTTACATTTCTTCATTGAGTTGTTAATTTACACTAATATACAACCAGAAGATATTAATTCATACATTGAAAGTAAATTACCAAAGAATAAGAGACAAAACTTCTCAAATACACTTGAATATGGGATGGCATTGGGTAAACAATGGTTAACAAATATGAACCAAGTACCAGATGTAAAGAAGAAGAATTTGGTAAACTTAATTCATAAGTATGAACAAGTAAAGGTTGATTTTGATATACCAGAGTATAATATTAAACTTTTACATTGTGGTGAATACTACAATTATGAACTTTATAATTCATACAAAAGTTATCTTTGGGATATAACCTATGAACTGAATATATCAAGGAATTTCCTTAAAAATAAACCATGGAAGCAATCTCAAATGATGACCAATGAATCAGCTTATCAAGAGGAGATAGTAAAGTCATTTATATTATTCCTTGGTACATTGAATATAATGGGAGTAAATGGAAGTAATCTGTATTATATTTACTTCAAGAAGAATAAGATAAACCAATTCAGAATAAAATCTAAGTATTAATGAAAAGTTTTGTATTTAAAACCGGAGATGAAGCTTGGGCAAGTATAAACAAAATGTTTATTGAACAAGATGAAAAATTAGGATTATTTTCTGATGGACAAGGGGCTTCAATAACTAATTCACTATATACTTATGGGATGTCAGTATTGATAGAAGAAGCCAAATTTGACCCAGAATTTGATTTTGGGAAGATAATGGGTTATACTCAATCTAAATGGAGCAGTTTATTAAATAACTATTTGGACCTTGATTCATTGGATAAATTAAAACTACAAATAAGGGAACTTGAAAAAAATAAAGCCATAAACAGAAATTATCATATTGGTTTTAATTTTGCAGATTCTCATGGTAATGGTAAAGGTTGCTTAGTTTCTGGGATGTTCTCAAGGATGATAGGTATTGATAAACCAAGGCTTACAATAGTAATGAGAGCTTCAGATGTTGTAACAAGGTTACCTTGGGATTTATTATTGGCTATAAGAATGGGAGAATATGTTTTTGGTCATACAGAGTTTACCGTAGAATTATTTATCCGTTCAGCTTTTGCAGATGATACTAGTTTAATGCTTTATAATGGATATGAACCCATAGAACCCATCATTGAGAAAATAAAAAATGAAGAAAGGAGAAAGAGATTAAAGAAAGCATTAAAAAGAGTAAAGAAAGCATCAGAAAAAGGTGATGACCCAAAATATCAAGCTTATATGAGGGTATATAAGATATTCAGCCCAGAGAAATATGGTAAAGAATTTAAATCACTTTTTGCTAAGGATTGCATTATTGGTAATTGGGATGGAATACCATTGCCAGAAGTATGCCCCTCTATACTTGTAAGGAATCAAATAAAGAAGGTATACTTAAAATTTGTGAACAAGTATAACCTAAATATCTTTTCAAGTGTAGATACCAAAAAGAAACTGATAAAGTTTAAGGAAAGTGATGGTTCCATAACTGATTCAATTGAAGATTTAGGTGAAGAAGATGAATAACAATATAACCTGGTTTCCAGACTCTCTTCTAGCTTGGGAATACTTTAATGAAGTATTTTTAAGTGGGGAAGAGGGTCTTCCTTTTGTTTTTCAAAAAAATGCCACTTACTTATATGATGTGGTATTTGGTATAATGGACCCAAGATTACCAAGTAATATTGATTTTGGGAAGTTATTTAATTATTCACAAGCAAAATGGAGATTACTAGTATCTAATTACCTTGATGAGTTTGTTATAAATAAAACCAAGAGGGAAGTTACTGATTTACATAAAAAGGGCTTGGTATATAATTATTCAATGTCTTTTACTAATAACCATGGATGTGGTAAGAAATGCTTATTATCCATAGTTTTTAGTAAAAGATGTAAAGAAAATAATCCCACAATATCAGTTTATTTAAGGGCATCAGAAATAACCAAGAGGTTGATATTTGATTTTCTTTTTGTTCAAAGGATAGGGGAATATGTTTATGGTCATAATAACTTTAAAATGGTATTCCATATAAATCAGATGTTTAATGATAATACAGTATTATTAATGTATCATGCCCATAAGAATATTATAAAGCTTTTAAAGAAAAAAGAGGATAAAAGGAGTATAAAACTATTGGAAGATTTAAATACTTTTCTAGAAAAGCCAATAGATAGCATAAAATATAAAATACATAAAAGGGTTGCAAAAGTTTTACAAGAAGACATAAAAAAACCAGTTACATTAGTCAAGGATTGCAAATTACCATTCTGATAGTATTGAAATCTATTCTTATTAAACCAAACTTATTAAACTAAATAAATATGAGAATTTATGATGATTGTTATGAGTTGATGTCAGAGATGGGCAGAAACTTATGGGAAATGGGTTCTATAGTTAAACCCAAAACCTATCAAAATAAAGTTATTGAGGGTGATGAGAGTTATATAACCAGAGAACTTATTTGTGAACAATATTGTTTAACAAGTTTAAATAATGTAGACAAGTTATTCATATATTCCAATTCAAAGGAATGGGCTGATAATGAATTCTTAGAAAGGATTAACAATGAACCATTAAATCCTGGTGGAGCTTGGACATTAAGAAAAGATATATGGGAACAATTTTTGGTAGATGGTAAATTTGATTATACCTATTCTGAAAGAATGTTTGATTCTTTAAGGTCAGTAATTAGTTTACTGAAAAATGACCCAGATACAAGAAAAGCAGTACTTCCAATTTTTAATGGGGAATATAACAATGATTGTAAATATTATGATGGTAGTAAACGTATACCATGTTCCATGTATTATGATTTTTTAGTGAGAGAAAATCAAAAAGGTGAAAAGGTATTAAATATTTGTTACCATCAAAGGAGTTCAGATTTTGTAACCCATTTTGGTAATGATGTTTATCTTGCATGGAAGCTTATGGAATTTGTTGCAAATAGAATTGGGGTAAAAGCTGGTTATCTATATCATACAATAGATTCTATACATTCTTATAAAAAGGATTGGATTTTATTAAAAACATCTCTAAATGATTTAAGAGGATATTAATAAACATGAAAACCAGGTACCATATAATAAAGAGTTACAGTGAATTAGAAAAGTTAGTAGAAGCATGCCTAAAAACTGGGTATGCTTCTGTTGACTTTGAAACTAATGCTGAACCTATATACAATGATACATTTAAACCAACCATATTATCAGTAACCTTTCAACCAGGTTCTGGGATATCAATACCATTACAACATTTTGAATGTAGTGAATCTCATATAAATAAAACATGGTTGGAATGGTTAACATATTTTGGTAGAAATGTAATTGAGAATCCAAATGTAGTAAAAATAGCTTGGAATTGGAAATTTGATAATCAGATATTCCAAAGGTATAATATATATTCAAGAGGTACTGTAATAGATGGGATGCTTGCTAAATATCTTTTAAATGAGGAAAGACCAAATGGTTTAAAGGATATGGTAAGAAGGTTTTTACCAGAGTTTTCTGATTATGAAAAATATGATTCCTTTGATTCAATACCTTGGTCAAAAAAACCATTAAAAAAGTTATGTGAATATGGTTGTATGGATACAGATTTTACTTTTAGATTATCCATATTCTTTGAATCATTCCTAATTAAAAAAGGGTTTTATAATTTATATAGGAATCTTATAATGCCAGCAAGTAAGGTATTACAAAGTGCTGAAAAGAATGGGTTACCATTTGATGTTGAATTGAATGTTAAACTAAGGGAAAAATATAATAATCTTATAAATGAATACAATACTAAATTAAGGTCAATAAGAACAGTTCAGAGATATCAAAATTATATAATAAAGAAAAGAAAAGAAGATTATATTGAAACTCTAGAAAGTGAAATAGAAGAATTAAGGGAAGAGGGAAAAGATAGACAAGTAAAAACAAGGGAACAAAAATTATCCAGAATAATAGCTGGGGAGTATACAACAAAAGCTGAACTAAAATTAATAGAGGAAGTAAACTTTAGTTCACAAAAACAAATGGTGGACCTATTATATAATTCAAATCATGGGTTCAAATTCCCAGTTATTGCTTATACAGTTGATAAACATAAAAAACCAACAAATAATCCATCAACTGCAGAAGATACTTTAATAAAACTAAAAGAACATGATAAATCTGGGTTTATAGATACTCTTTTGGATTTAAGGGGAGTACAAACCATAAATTCCACTTTTATTGTTGGACTAGGGGATTTGGTACAAAATGATGGTGGGGTACACCCTACATTTCTTATCCATGGCACGGTTAGCGGAAGATTGTCAAGTAGAAATCCCAATGGTCAAAATATACCAAAGACCATGGTAAACCCAGATGTTAAATTGCAATTTATTCCCCCAAAAAATCAATTATTCCTATGCTATGACTATTCTCAAGCTGAATTAAGAATATTAGCACATTTAGCAAATGAGAGTACAATGTTGGAATGGTTTAGAACAGGAAAGGATATCCACCTTGCTTCAGCTTGTAAAAAGTATCATGAAAATTATGATGAGATAATAAAGATATATCAAGATGAACAACACCCAGAATATAAACTATGGAAAAAAAGAAGAAAGCAAGCGAAGACAATAAATTTTGGAATTGTATATGAACAATCTGCTGCAAAATTAGCTGAAAGTTTATCAACCCCAGAAGAACCAGTATCAAAAGAAGAAGGGCAACAATTCTTAGATGATTACTTTAAAACTTTCCCAAAAGTAAAAAAGTTTATGGAGAAACAACATAAATTCATGGAAAAACATGGATATTGTGTTTCACTTTTTGGTAGAAGAAGAAGATGTCCAAAAGTATATTCAGAAAACTATGGGGAATATTTGGAAGCATTAAGACAAAGCACAAACATGCCATGCCAGTCAGCAGCATCAGATATGGCATTGTTTGCTTCAGTAATTGTATATGGTAAAGTAAAAAAAGGGGAATTACCACCAATGAAAGAAGTAAATACAGTACATGACTCTGTATATCAATTTATTTTACCAAAATATATTACCCCAGATACAATCTATAATATTTGGGATATATGCAGGAACCCATCTACAAAAGAATACTTTGGATTTTCAATTGATGATGTAGATATGTCAATGGATTTTACAATTGGAAGAAATATGGCAGAAGAATTACCATATATTCCTGGGTATGATTATAATAAATTATTGAGAGAGGATTTTGATATAGATGAGTATTATAGAGAATATAATAAATTCAGAGATATACCTATATCTGATTATCCAAAGAAATTCAAAAAATACTTTAAGGAATCATGGAGAAAAAGGTAAAATTAAGTGAGATAGATGATAATATAATAAAGGTAAAATATAAAGGTAAAACCCTTATTATAAATATTTCAGAAGAACTTTCAATTAATGAAAATATAATAAACAGTCAATTAAAAAATATTCCCTCTAACTATGCTTTTTTATGCTCTATACGTGATGATTATATTAAAAAAAGGGATATATTAGAAAGGGAAAAAGACCTTGCATATAGTGAAGCTTGGTTGTTTTATAAAACCTCAGATAATAAAATGAACAATGATACAGTATCCCACAAAGCTTTGACTAATAGAAAATATAGGTCTATTGAGGATAAATATTTAAAAGCTGTGGATAAAGCAAATAGGTTAATAAGTATATGCAAAGCTTATGAATCAAGAGAAAGAATAATACAAACTATATCAGCAAATCTAAGAAAACAACAATAAAAATAATTTAAATTATGAGAGTAGATTTAAACCTTATTAGTTCATCAGTTGCAAAAGAACTTAGTAAACATTTAGTAGGTTTACCATCAGAAAACCGAGTATTATTGGCATTACCAGATGAAGAAAAGAAAGTAGGTAGTATTATATTACCAGGAAATGTTACTGAAGGAGTACCTAAATTAGGTGTTATAGTAAAAAGGGGTCCTATAACTGAAGAATACAATAGTTATTTGGATTCAATAGAAATTGGTAATATAATATTTTTTGGTAATTATGCTGGTAAAGAGATAGAACCTTCATTTACAGAGAATTATGAAATACCAAAATTGAAATTCACAGTACTATCTTTAAATGAGATTATATATTGGGAACCTCAAAATAATTAAAATATGGAAAAGAAAAAAGTTAAAAAACCATCATCAACAATGAGTACAAGAGAAAGGATGATGGCAAGGAAAAAACAATTTGAAACAAAGGGTTCTAATTCTGGTATAATTTACCCAAAAGAGGGTACAATGAGATTAAGATTAATATCTCAGGGACCAGATAAAGAACTTGGTTTAGAAATTATTCAATTCTATTTGGGTAAAGAAAAAGGTGGTATAATTTCACCAGCTACTTTTGATGAACCATGTCCATTCATGGAAAAATATAGGGAACTAAAATCCTCATCAGATGAAGATGACCAAAAGTTAGCAAAAAATCTTTCCCCAAGAAAAAGATATATAATGGGTTGTACCTGTTATAAAGATAATAATGGAAAGGAAATAGACCAAGATAGGATTAGAAAACCAATATTATTCCCAAATTCAGTATATAGGGATATAACTGATTTATACCTTGATGAAGATGATTGGGGAGATATGACTGACCCAGAAAATGGTTATGATATTAAGATAACAAGGTCAGGTAATGGGTTAATGGACACTACATATTCAGTATCCCCATGCCCGAATAGGAAGCCCCTAAAACCAAAATATGTAGAAGATATGGATTTAGAGGAAATAATAAGGGGTCATATAAAATCTTATGACGAATTGGGGGAAATGCTAGATGAGTATTTAAATGGGTCATCAAGTTCAAAAGATGACGATGATGACTTACCAGTAAAACCAAAGAAAAAAGATAAGGATTCAAGTAAAAAGAAGAAAAAGAAGAAGAAAGAAAAGACTTATGATGACGATGATGACTTACCATTTTAATTAGTTTGAGATAATTCCTTTTCTATAAAGCCAGGGTAATTAATATTCTGGCTTTATTTTTCTAAACCTAAAAAAAATAACATTATGACAATTGAAGATTTGAAACTTTTAGTAGAAAAACACCATGAAAGCATTATTCATGATATTGAAGCTTTAATCCTTGAATATAAAACTAGACCATTGCCTAAAACTGGTTATAAATATAGAAGAAATATATATGATAAGTTACAAGAAAAGAACCTATTATCCCCAGACAAATTATTAAATACCACTTTACATATATTAAGTAGGGAACAAGTAGATTTATCTTCAACAGAAAGAAGGGAATTATTACAATTGATAGCACCAGTTATTTATAAGTATAATCAAAATAATGATTAACCATGGCAACTAAGAAAAAAGTTGGTATAAAAGTTCCAACAAAAAATGAGATATTGAAAAAGTATGGAAGCATGATAATCCAAGCTTCTGATACAAAAGAACCAGGGTTATGGTTACCATCTACTTTCTTTAATCTTAATTATACATTGGGTGGTGGTTTTCCTTGGGGGAAAGTAACCGAGATAGCTGGTGAAGAATCATCAGGAAAAACTTTGATAGCATTAAATGCAGCTTATGCTTGCCAACAATTAGGGGGTTCTGTAATATGGGTAGATGCTGAACAATCCTGGATGAATTCTTGGGCAGAATTAAATGGTATAGACCCAAATAAAGTAACTGTAATAAGAGATACCAGGATAGAATATATATCAGATGCAGTAGCTGATGTAGCAATATATTTAAGGTCTCAATTAGTTAATAATGAACCAATATTATTAGTAGTGGATTCAGTAGCTGCAATCGATTGTTCAGATAATATAGATTCTAAAATGGTAGATGGTAAAGCTGAAATGGGTGGAAGAGCAAAAGCTTTATATAAGTATTTTAGAATAAGAAGTGAGTTATTTTATAAATTGGGGGTAACCCAAATTTATATAAATCAATTAAGAACAGCTTTAAATATTGGATTTGGTAAAGATAATACTTGTTTACATTATAATACAATGATACCTTTTGTTGATGGTACTTCTATGAGAATAGGGGATATTATTAAAAATAGGGTATCAAAGGAAGTTTGGAGTTATAATGAAAGTACTGGTGAATTTGAACCAAAACCAATAGTTGATTGGGTAGTAAAATCTGAAACTAAAAAATGGATTCAATTTAAAACAGAAGGACCAGAAACCATTAATGGTTTTAATGGTTTTACTTGTACACATACTCACCATTGTTTAACTAATCATGGTTGGAAAAAAGCAATAGACATTGATATAAATGATAAATTAATATCCAAACAAAGGAGAGTTATAAATGGTACATTAAAGGATTTTCTTTGGGGAACTATACCTTTTGATTGCTCTTTATTCAGTAATCATGGTAATTATACTACAAGACTTACATTTAGTAATGGTAAACAGGAAGATTATCTTGTGTTTAAAACTGAGATGATAAGCAGGGCTTTTCCAATGAAAATGAAAAGTAATAATCCAAGTAAATGGATTACAAAAGTTGGTTATACTGAATTACAGGAAATATATGATAAAATAGGTAAAGATAGAGACCCATTAAAATTGTGGGATTTATCAAAACCATTACCACCAATTACTTTAGCTGTATGGTATATGGATGATGGTCATAAATATAATAATGTTACTGTTGGTATATCAATTTCACCAAGAAGGACAAATATTAGTAAATTATCCAAATATTTATCAGATATATGTGGTTTAGATAATAAAATATATGACCACGGTATAAAGTTTACTAATGAAGGTTCAAAAAAGTTGATGGAACAAATCCAAGAGTATGTTATAGAGTCAATGCAATATAAAATGTTACCAGGATATATCGGTAAATATAAACCATACCATTTGGAATTTAAAGAAAAATATATACCAATAGAAGTTGGTATCATATCCATAAATAAGGAATTCAATTCCAAAAATAGAAGGTTTAATAGAGGTTATAAGAGAAAAAAATATGATATTACTATACCTGATAATCATAATTTTTTAGCTGGTTCTAAAGAACAGGGTATAGTGGTACATAATACAACTACAGGTGGTGCTGCATTGAAATTCTATGCCTCAATAAGGATAGCTTTTTATTCAGGTAAAACTATAACCATAAAAAATAAAGGTAAAGAAAGGAAAGCTGGTAAATTAGTTACAATTAGGGTTTTAAAGAATAAAGTTGCTCCCCCAAGACCAACAATCTCCAAAGTACCAGTATTCTTTAATCCAAAATTCCATGAAGTTGGTTTTGATAGATGTTTTGGATTAGAAGATGTTTTTGTAGAGAATGATATAATAGAGAAATCTTCTGGGGGGGTTTATAAATATAAAGGTAAAGTATTATGCAGAGGAGAAGAAAAATTCCAGAAGCTAATAGAAGAAGATGATGAACTAAGGAGAAAGCTTCTTAAGAAAGCTGGAATAAATACTATTGGTTCAACTAAAAAACAATTAGAGAGTTTAAAAGAGAATTACTACCCAGTAGATGATTCCATAGAATATGAATCTTATGGCGAAGAAGACGAAGAGAGTGAAGAGTAGAGATAAACTACTTATGATAATAGATGGTTCTAATTTAGCACATAGAGCTTATCAAAAATTTGAGAATCTAAAAGCAAGTAATGGTAAAAAAACTGGTCTAATATATGGGTTTATGAGATTACTTAATTCATATATTATTAGGTTTAACCCAACATATGTTCTAGTAACTTTTGATACTTTGCAAAGTAAATCTTCCAATTTTAGAAATAATCTTCTTGGAGGATATAAAGAGCATAGAAAAAAGAATAATTTATCAATGGATTATGAACAATTTAATTATCAATTACGTTCAGTGAAAAAGATGCTTAAATATCTTAATATTACTGTAATATGGGATAATAAAGGTCTTGGACATGAATCTGATGATTATATTGGTAAATTTGCTTTGGAATCAAAAGGTAAAGTATTAATCATATCCTCAGATAAGGATTTTTGCCAATTGATAGATGATAGAATAAAGGTATTTAATCCTTTCAGGGATATGAAATTGAACAAAAGGAATTGTAAAGATGTAATGGGGTATTCACCAGAAGAATGTGTTGATTATTTATGTTTAGTAGGTGATAAATCAGATGATATTCCAGGATATAAAGGTATAGGAGAAGTAAAAGCAAGAAAATTCCTTGACCAATTTGGTTCTATTGAGAATTTTTTGGAATCAGAAGAAAAATTCCCTGGTATAGATAATGAAGGTCTATCAGAGTTATATAAAAGGAATAAATCATTGATAGATATTAGGGTAGCTTTAAAAGAATACCCAATTACTACTATACCAATATATTATAATAAGAAAAATGAGATACTCATCAAAAAACTGATGGGTCAATTTAGTGAATATTCATTAAATTCATTTTTAACCCAAGAGTTTCTAAAACCATTTAAAACTTTGAAACAATGGAAAAACATTTAAGAATACAAATAGCTGGACCTTCTGGGGTTGGGAAAACTACTTTGGCAAAAGATATATCTGATATATATGGTATTCCTTATGTATCTGGTAGTTATTCTGATTTAATACCATCCACAAAAGATATATTGCATTCTGATATGATAAGTATGGACCCCAAAAAAATATATCAAAATGATTTTCAATTATTAAACCTTAGGAAAAGATTATTTGAAAATAATCCTACCTATGTATCAGATAGGTCATTTTTAGATTCAGCAACTTATATAATAGAAAAGGTATCAAGCAAAATTCCAAATTGTGAGATAGAGAATTTTTTGGAGATATGTTTAACCTTGTTAATGAATACTTGTACACATCTTATATTTGTACCATTCTCAAAGAATTATTTTAAAGAATGGGAAATAGAGGATAATAATAAAAGGATAACCAATAAATATTATCAGTATCATATATCATTGTTAATGGAAGGTATATTAAGCTACTTTAATTATACCAGAAGTTATCTATACAGTCATATGATTGATTCAATGGTACCAATAAATTGTGGTAAAATAGAATATCTTGGTAAAAGTTTGAAAATATTAATTTTACAGGATATTGACCACAATATGAGGGTAGATAAGATAATGAAATTCTTAGAATTAAATTGATATGAAAAAACCAATAGCTATAGTATTTTCTGATTTACATATAAACAATTGGTCAAGATTTAATGAAGATAAAAAAAGAACCCTGGAACAATTCAGGGTTCTTTCCATTTTGGGTAAAAAGAGTAAGAAATATAATGTACCAATTTTATTCTGTGGGGATTTTTTCCATAAACCAGAAACAATGGACCAAGAGTTAGCAGAAATATGTTATAATGAGATAAATAAACTAGATTTAAGGATAAGAGCTATATCTGGTAACCATGATATGAAAAAGGTTAGTAAAATTGGGGAGAAACCATTCAGTTGGTTATATACTTTACCACCAAACTTTATTGATATCATGGATTATAAACAAGATACATTATCATCATATAATCAGGATATTATATTACATGGAGTACCATATATAGACCATAATATTGGTTTATGTGAATATCTTAAAAACCTAAAATTGGATAAATCAAAAAAGCATATCTTAATTCTACATACTGATTATCCAGGAGCTAAAGATACTGATGATAGAGAAATAGATTCAGTTGAAAACCTGAACATAAATATACTTAATAGGTTTGACCTTATAATTTGTGGTCATATTCATAAACCACAAAGATTATCAAAGAAAGTTTATATGATAGGAGCTCCCAATCAGCAAAGAAGAACTGATATGAATTGTAAATTGGGGTATTGGTTGATAATGGAAGACCTTACCATGAAATTTGTGGAATTATCAGATTTTCCAAAATTCATAGATGTAGAATCAGAAGAAGATGTCAAAGATGATGGTAATTATTATACACTGATAACTAGGGAAACCATTGTAGAATCTGATAATAAAATTCATAAGGGTTTATCAAAAAAGAAGTTGGTAAGGTTATATCTAAAATATAACAATATCAAGGATAAAGAGAAAAAGGAATGCTTATTGGGTATAATTAAAAAAGCAGAAGAAGATGATTGAGTTTAAGAAGATAATAATAGAGGGGTTTTGTTCCATAGGAACTCTAGAATTACCTTTAAATAATAATGGGATAACCATTATAAAGGGGGCAAATGGTTTAGGGAAAACTACAATATTTTCAGCATTAGTATGGGTATTATATGGTAAAACCTTAAAAGGTATATCAGATGTAAATCTATGGAAAAAGTTTAGAACTAAGGATTACAAAGGCACAAAGGTAGAAATATATTTTGAAAGCAATAATTCCATACATAAAATAATAAGATGCCAGAACTATACAGAAGATGTAGATGGTGCAAAAGGTGGAAGTAGACTTATATATCTTATTGATGCTGAACAGGTAAAAGAAAAAGGTAAACTAAAGTTACAATCGCTTATAGAGAAAAACCTGGGAATGTCTTATAATCTTTTCATAAATTCAGTAATGTTTGGACAGGGTATGAAAAGATTAATTCAAGAATCTGGTTCAGATAAGAAACAATTATTTGAGGAGATATTTGAACTAAACTATATATCAAAAGCTAGAAAAATTGCCCAAGATAAATATAATGAATTAAGGGTAGAGTTAGATGGGTTAATGGAAAAATTAGAAAGTAACCAAAATTATATAGATTCCATACTTTCCGATTTAAATTACACAAAAAGCAAAAGGGATAATTTTAAGAGTGAGTTAGATAATAAAGTAAAATCATACAAAGACAAAATTATCCTATCAACAAAGAGGGTAGATGAGTTAGCTCTAAAGACCAATAAAGTTGATATAAATCAACATAATAAAACCATAGAGGATATAAAAAGGAAAATAACCCTGTATCAAAATAAGGTAAGTGATTTAAAGAAATTACAAAAAGTACCATTGCAAGATTTAGTAAATGAGGTAATAGAACTTTTAGAAAACAAGGAATATACTGAATCAATTTCTAAATTAAAAACCATTAGGGATTCATTTAGTTCATCTGAAAGTTATATTCTTAGAATTTCTAAATTGCAGAATAAACTAACTAATGAAATAGAATCTAAAAATTCACTAGAAAAAACTATATTAACCTTAAAATATGCAAAAGAAGAAGTAAAATCATTAGAATCAAGACTAAAAGAATTAAAATCACAAAACCCAGATTTTGAATCAGTGATTAATAAACAATCCAAAAAATTAGAGAATTACAAAAAATCCATAAGCCAAATAAAATCTCAAATACAAGAACTAGAAAAACAAGTTAACCTATATAAATGGGCTTATTCAGAACCATTTGGAAATAATGGTATAAAAGCATTTATATTTGAATCCTCATTATCTGAACTTAATAACCTATTAAGCTCATATTCAGAAGTATTAGGGTTTAATATTAAGTTTATGGTGGATTTAAATTCTTCTAGAAAAGATTTTGTAGTAAACATAAATCTTGAAGGAGTAGAAGTATTTTATGAGGAATTGTCTGGTGGTCAAAAGCAATTGGTTAATTTAGCTATGGCATTAGCAATGAATCAGATAATAACTCAATCAAAAGGAGTAAATATAGCTTTTTTGGACGAAGTATTTGAATCATTAAGTTATGATAATATAGAGGTAGTTATTGGTCTTATAAAGAAAGTATATAGAGAAAAAACATTATTCTTAATAACCCATCATGAATCATTACCAATCCCAAATTCAAAAATTTTAAATGTTAAAAGAGAACATGGTATCTCTGCCTATGAATTTTAATTACTACTATTGGGTAATAAAATATTAATTATGGCTAGAATAAATTCTAAAAATAAAGGCAGTAGATTTGAAAGGACCATTTGCAAATGGTTTCAGGATTGGACAGGGTATGAATTTAATAGAGTACCAGCATCTGGTGGTTTAAGGTGGAAAAAAACAGATAATATTACAAGTGATATTACTTGTACTGACCCAAAACATTCAAAAAGATTTAAACTATCAGTAGAATGTAAATCATATAATGACCTAAAATTTGAACATATACTTCTTGGTAATAAGGGTTGTAAGATATTATCATTCTGGGAACAAGCTTCAAATGATGCTATTAGAGGGAATAAAATCCCAGTGCTTATTATGAAGTATAATAATATGCCAAAAGGGGAAGCTTTTTTTGTAACCAATGATTTTTTATCAAATCTGATAATGAATCAAGAATCTAAATTGACTAAACCAAGAATGAGAATAGAAGTAAATAGTGAACTACATCTAAATATATTTATGTTATCGGATATAATAAATATTAGCTATAAAGTTTTATATAAAACCATTAAAAAATCAATATAATGAAAACTAATACCCAATACGTTTATTGTATATGCAGGATAGATAAGAAACATTGGACAACTATCAATAGTGACCTTAAATGTGGAGGGTATAAGAATATTAAAGCTTATATTCCCACTATAAGAATATTAAAGAAATCCAAGAATAATAGAAACTTTTATATAGAGGTACCCCTATTATTTAATTATGGGTTTGTAAGAATGTCATCAACAAAAGCTTTTGATAGACAATACCTTAGAAAGCTAAAAAAAGATATACCTGGTATACTTGGTTGGTTAAAATCATTGGAAACTATGCACCCAAAGAAAAAAAGGGCAAGAATAGATAATCCAGAAGATTTTGATGATTTTTCAAAAGTAGCAATTGTAAGCAAAGAAGAAGTAAAATATTATAAAAGGGTTTCAAAACAAAATAGGGTATACACTTCGGAGGATATAATTAATCTAAAATTAGGTAGCTATGTAGTATTAAAAGGTTACCCATTTGAAGGTATAGGTGCTACAATATTAGAAGTAAATTTAAATCTAAAATTGGTAAAAGTTGCTTTATACCCTGATTCAGCAAATATAATTGTTCAGATACCAATGGATAATGTATTTTATTCTATTTATAATGACTTTGATGAGAATAAATTAATGGCTTCAAATGATTTTATACAAGAAAACATAGATAGTGAAAAAGTAGAGCAATTTCTGTTAAAAAATCAATATTAATTCTATGGAATCATATATGGAAAAAGCTTGGGATTGTCTTACTGAGCAAGAACAAAACAGTTTATTTCTAAATCTTTCAAATGGGTTATCAGCTAGAGAGACTGGAGAAATTTTAAAGGTATCACATTACAAGTATTTAGAGATAAAGGCAAGAGCAGAAAAATTATTTAAACTGTTCTCTGATTTTTTTAAAATACACCCAAGTTTAGTAAACCCATCTTCACCAATAGATTCAAGATTTGCTGATTATTTATTTGGTTGTATGGTAAAAAGGTTACCAAAAGAAGAAGCTAAACTTCATACTGGTGATTCATCATTTTTACTTACTAAAATCAGTAATATTAAGATAGAGAAATGGATGTCAGTATTAAAACAATCAGAAGATGAGTGGGATAAGGATTTGTATGCCCTAATAATGGAATTTGATAGGTGGAATAGTTATAGAATATTACCAAGAAAATTACAAGCACCAACCCCATATAAAAGAAGAACCAACAAAAAAGAGAAGGTTTATATAAAATATTTACATAGAATACCTGATTTTAAGATTAGGGCTATGGTAGATAAATATTGGAGTAATGGTAAACCAGAAAATAGATATTACATATCAATCATATCAACTTTATTTGATGGTGGGTATTCAATAATACCAATAAGAAAAGATAAAGATATATTATCAGAAATAACTAAAATGAAGATTTATATATTCAGTACTATCATGGATGCTGATATATTTGGAGTTCTAGTAAAAGAATTTTTTGAGAGAACCAAAGACCCAAAATCTGGGTTAAAATTCTGGGAAGAGTACCGTTCAGTTATAAAAACAGCTATTAATTATAGGGAAATTAATAATATGGATTTTACTTGTAGTAACTTAGATATGGCTTATAACCTGAAAAGAAAATCCATATCAAAATTAAGAGAATCCAGGAAGAACCAATAGAATTTTTATATAATAAATTTGCATATTATTATTATATGTATTATATTTGCATATCAAAATTAAAAAATAAAAACTAATTAAAAAACATTAAACCATGAACAAAAGAGAAGAAAATCCATTAACCCTTCTAGGAGATTATATCTCATCAATAGGGGAAGAATTGCAAAGAATAATAGGTACAAATAATTTCTCTATTGGGGAATACCATTACATAGATGATGATAATGGGGAAATAACCCATTTCATAAGTATATATTCAAAGAGGAAAATTACAGAAAGTGAACAATTTTCTATAGTATCATCTTTGGAAGATAATGATATTACAGTATCAATTGATACTGATTTTGAATATGCTATGGAGAATATTGATACATATATTTATTATATAAGAATATACGCTTAACTATGACAAAGAGAAAAAAAGAACACCATATTACTGGTGGCAAAGATAAGTTAAAATTAATATCCTCAGCTGGGGGATTTAGTAATATGACTTATAGGGATTGCAAAAGAAGGGCAGTTGCATTAGGTATGCCATTCCCAGATGCTTGTGCAGCGGATTGGGGAAGATTGCAATCATATATAATGAAAACAGAAAATAAACCAGATTTATCATTAATTGATAAATATGATGATTGGGTAGATTCTATGCTAGAACAAGCTGGTTATGCAAAAGATGACCCATTAAGAAGCTATCAATTGAGATTAGGTTTTATTTCAGAGGAAAAAGTAGAAGAAGGGAAACGTAAAACAAGGAAGATAAAAGGTTTACCAAAACCCAAAAAACCAAAAAGAGAGAAAGATGAGAGTGGTTTATGGAAAGGTACAAAAAAATCATATACTTATGAATTAACCAATAAAGGTTATACTTTGGAAAGAATAACTAGAAGGGTTATGAAGAAATTTCCAGAAGCAAAACCAAAATCCATACAGCAATGGTATAGAGCTGCACTTAGGAAAAAGGGTATTGATTATAGGACTTTAAAATGATAACCAAAAAGAAATTAGAGAAAAAGATAGAGAAGTTAAAAGCTCTTAAAAGAAAAAACCCATCTAAATTCCATAGAATGTATTCAAAAGCTATGAAATCAGCCATAAAAAGTGGTAATTCATATGTATTAGAAACAGTTCCAGAGGAATTTAGGTGGTATGTTTTATATAAGAGGAAATCAAGAAGAAATAGGAGTAGATTTAAGTATAAAATAAGGGCTTATGATAAAAGGATTTATGTAAATAAATTTTACCCTTATTCATATCATAATTTAGAACCAGTTTTGATATTAACTGGTTGGTTCAGTAGAAAAAATGCTAAATTACTATATGATACCTGGTATGGTAAATCATGGAGAGAAACTGTAAAATTCATAAAGGGTAAAAAAGCAATACAATTAGGGTTTAAAATAGGAAAATCATTATACATAAATGGTAGGTATAGGAAGCCAAAAACTAAGTTATCAGTTTTGAAAAGTTATAAGTATTCTAATAATAAAAAATCTTACCGTTGGAATATCATTTCAGATATATGTAAAGAGAATTATTCCGATAAAGAGAAAGAAAATATAATAGTTAAAAGGGTGTTGGATAAATATGAAACACATCAATGCGATATCCCAACAAAGGAAATTAGAGTTAATCCAAAGATTACTAAGGATGAGAAACTTAAATTACCGAAGATTCAGGAAATTAAGCAAATCAGAAAAAAAGACCTATATGAAATGTGAACTTAGTAATAATATTAAATTTCTAGCATTATAAAATACATTGTTTAACTAAAAAATCACTAGAAAGGTCCTTTAGGTGGGCTAAAAGGAATTTTGATTCATACTTTAAATTAATAGATAAATATAAGTATGAGAAAAATGACTTATATATAGAGAAGGAATTTATATTTCAAGGCTTTGTTCCAGAGAATGAGTTTAAAAAGAAAAAGGGTTTTGAATACATTTCCAGTAATAGACCAATAAATGGAAGAATATATATTTACCCTTTTCATTTAACTCATGACTATAAGCATTTGAAAAAAGGATATCCTAATATTTATTCAGTATTTGATTCTGGTATTGGGGTTCCTGGATTTACAAAAGTAAATATAATAAAATAAAAAGGACTATGGACATCAGAAAAATAGAAAAAAAAGATTATTCTTGGGATTCTAATATCTCCTACGGTATTTCTGAAATGATCTATAAGGTTGATAATGATGAACCGATGGAAGAACCAAGAATATATCCGATTACCCTAAAAAATAGGGAAGACTTTTTAAATATGGTAAAAGAAATTGTGGAATTTAATCAAAACTCCAAAAGAATTTCCCGAACAGTAGGGGGGAAATTTTATACCATTAAGAATATTATAATACTAAACTAAATAACCATTTATTAACCATTAAAAAATAGAAAATTATGGCAAGAACAAAAAAACCTAGTGTTAAACCAGTAGAAAAAAGAGAAGTTTCTAGAAAAGTAATTAACGGGGCTTTCATTATATTCTTTGATGATGGTTCTATTCAAATTATTGCTAAACCTATTGATTTAACCAAGGAAGAAGTTTCCTCTTTATTTGGTTCTTCTGAAGAAGAAGAAGAAGAGGAAGAGGAAGAAGAGGAGGAAAAAATCAATAAAGACGATTTTTTTGATTTTACTACTGTCCGTAATAGTCAACTTATCATTGATTATGGCATGAAAGTACAGACTGCTTTTTATCTGTATGATGAATATCCTATGGAATTAGTTGGAAATACTTGGGAATTTAAAGATATAAATCCCATTTATGCCGCTTCGACTGATATGAATGGTAGATTTTTTTCAAAAGTATCTTTGCCGGCTTATTTGAAAAAGGTATGGCTGGTAACTGATAATGTGTTGGTCGTATCACCTGTTGAATTGGAATTTCTATCTGACGGACTAACCTTTAATTATGTTGATTATAAGGCACAACTGTCTGCCAACGGGCATTCTAGAGCGGTAATGGGAGGAGTGAGTTATCCTGACGGATATGATGTATTGGGTAATTGGAATGAAAATGGGGTTCCTGATTATTTGTTGCCTGAAAAGTTGGATATACCCGGTGCTTTTTTAGAGAGATGCAGTAATTTAAGCCGTTCTATAGTAGTAGATAATCGTAATTTGTTGGAAAGGTTTCCGGAACTACGTACTTCAGGGAGTAATGATATGGTAATAACTAAATCTACAGGTTTGGTCGCGACTTATTTTGATTTCTCGTCTACTGCGTGGGAGGATATGGTTGCTTATTATACTTATAAAGAAGGAGAGTCTGTGGACATAGCTACCATAAAAAAGACCATCCTGATTCCACGTTCCAGTAGGAATGCTCCTAAATCTTTAGTCGGTGAGCAAATAAAACTAAAATATTGGAATAAGGAACAAAGCAAGTATGAAGATGAATTTCCCCAAGGTACTCATATTGGATGGATTTTATTGGGAATGGGATTTGGAAAAGAAAAGGGTGTTTTTCCTCGTTATTCTAATCCTGCATATAACGATAATAAAGAGCAACGTTCAGTTTTGTTAAGTGATCCGGAACTGGACAATTGTTTCTTTATGGCTATGGAAGATAATGTGGACATGCGTTTTAATGATGTACAGTTTGCTATTATGGCGTCTGCTTCTTCTTCTGTAGAACCTACTCCTAATATACCGGATGAAGTAAATAAGGGTGAAATTTCGTATGTAGTCAAAGGGTCTTTGGCTTATGAGGACAATTGGCCTGATAAGAATGATTACGATATGAATGATGTTGTGATATATTATTCCAGTACAGTTGTGAAAGATAAATCTTCTAACGCATTGGTGCGCACCACTACTACTTTTACTCCGATGAATGATGGTGCTACTTATACAAATGGGTTTGGTTTTCAGTTGGATTACGTAGGGAAGGAGCATATAGATTTGGTGCAGGTGAGTCAAGAAGGTAATGTGATCGGAAAAAACTTTGAGCCGGGAATAGAAAAGCCTGTATTAATACTTTTTTCTGATATAAAGCCTGTTCTCAAAAAGCCTGTGACTGTAGTGATCGGATTTAAAAAATATGATAAAGTAAGCGACATGGATGCTTATCCGCCTTACAATTCTTTCATTTTTGTGAATAAACGTTCTCATGAAGTACATTTGTCAGGCTATAAGCCGACAAGCGTAGCTGATGAGAGTTTACGTGGTACGGGTAGTGATTTGAGTCAAGACTCCAATGGTATCCCAATGTATTATATAGCAGAAGATAATATGCCTTTCGCTATAAATATCAGTAACAGTGAATTTAGATGGCCTTCAGAGAAGGTGTCTATTACTACCTATTATCCCGAGTTTAAACAGTGGAGAGATTCTTTTGGCGCGGATTATAAAGATTGGTATTTACATCCTAAAGAATAATAAAGGGTGAAAGGCACTGTTGTTTTTGATAAATCGGACTAACAGGACTTTTTACTTGAAAAAATGTCACCTTTTGAAGCCAAGTGATTCAATCTTTTTGTACTTTTGCGGACAATATGATTTTATAAAGGAAAACTCACATGGATTCAGTCTTTATTACGACGCGTAAGCAACGGATTATCAGAGAACTAAGGGATTATATGTTGATTGCTCTTGGTATGCTGATGTATGCTATTGGATGGACCGTCTTTTTGTTACCTAATGACCTTCCTTCGGGTGCGGTGCCAGGTATTGCTTCTATTGTTTATTGGGCTACCGGTTTGCCGGTTCAGTACACCTATTTGGGAATAAACGGAGCATTGTTGATACTTTCTTTGGTTATTTTGGGATGGAAGTTTAGTGTGAAAACCATCTATGCTGTATTTGTGCTGAGTTCTATTCTGCCTATCATACAGGATTTGACCGGGGGAGAGTCTTTAATACATGACCAACCTTTCATGGCTTGTGTCTTGGGAGCCTTTTTCTGCGGAGGTGGTATTGGTGTCGCTTTTTCTGCCAATGGTAGCACAGGAGGTACGGATATTATAGCTGCTATTGTCAATAAGTATCGTGATATTACTTTGGGCCGGGTTATTTTGATGTGTGATTTGGTTATTATCTCTTCCAGTTATTTTGTATTGCATGATTGGGAGAAGGTGGTATATGGATATGTTGTCTTGTTTATATCCAGCTTTGTCTTGGATCAGGTAGTAAATAGTGCCCGTCAGTCAGTGCAATTTTTTATTATTTCTAAGAAGCATGAAGAAATAGGGCATCGCATAAATAAAGACCTTCATCGAGGAGTGACGTTCATTGACGGAGTAGGTTGTTATACCGGTGCGGGTGTGAAAATGATGTTTGTGCTGGCAAAAAAACGTGAGTCTACTACTATATTCCGTTTGATAAAAGATATAGATCCGAATGCATTTGTATCACAAAGTGCTGTCATTGGTGTATTTGGAGAAGGCTTTGATAGAATAAAGGTTAAATAAGAGTTCCGAAGTTAAAAAATAGAATAAGGGCGTTCTGAATGGACGCCTTTTTTTATGTCTGTTTTTTGAATGAACTTCAAAGGATATAAGACTTTGTTAACTGAATGAACTTTCATAATGTAAGTTTGTTGTCTGCTTTATCTCGAAAAATAAGTATAAAATAATATTTTGAAATTATATCAGATTATATTTTGATATCAAAATGTTAGTTTATACCTTTGCTGTATAAAATAAGAAATGATAAACTAATAAATAACCTGATCATGGAAACAAAACTTACAGAAGAAACCCGAGTAGAAAGTGATTTAATTGGTGCCCGCGAAATTCCGGCCAGTGCATTGTATGGTGTGCAGACTCTAAGAGGCATAGAAAATTTCCCAATAAGTAAATTTCATCTAAATGAATATCCGTTGTTTATCAACGGTCTTGCCATTACGAAAATGGCAGCTGCAATGGCTAACTATGAGTTAGGTTTATTGACTAAAGAACAAAAAGATGCCATAGTGTTGGCGTGTCAGGAAATCTTAAATGGTGAGCATCATGAGCAATTCCCGGTAGACATGATTCAGGGAGGTGCCGGTACTTCTACCAATATGAATGCTAATGAAGTCATTGCTAACCGTGCTTTGGAGATTATGGGACACAAACGTGGCGAGTATCAATATTGCTCTCCTAATGACCATGTGAACTGCTCGCAATCAACGAATGATGCTTATCCCACTGCAATCCATATTGGCATGTATTATTCTCATCTTCGTTTTCTGCCTTATTTGGAATCGCTGATTGGTGCATTCCATAAGAAAGGAGAAGAGTTTGCACATATCATCAAAATGGGGCGTACTCAGTTGGAAGATGCCGTTCCTATGACTTTAGGTCAGACATTCAATGGTTTTGCCAGTATATTGAGAGATGAAATTCGTCATTTGAATGAAGCTGCGGCAGACTTCCTGACAGTAAATATGGGTGCTACCGCTATTGGTACAGGCATTTGTGCGGAACCGGGATATGCGGAAAAATGTGTGAAAGCATTGTGTGAAATTACAGGTTTTGATTTCAAATTGTCGTCAGATTTGGTAGGAGCTACTTCAGATACTTCCTGCTTGGTAGGTTATGCTTCAGCTTTAAAAAGGATAGCCGTAAAGGTAAATAAAATATGTAATGATTTACGTTTGCTGGCCAGCGGACCGCGTTGTGGCTTAGGAGAATTCAACCTTCCGGCTATGCAACCGGGATCTTCTATAATGCCAGGTAAGGTGAATCCGGTGATTCCTGAAGTGATGAATCAGATTTGTTATAAGGTAATGGGTAACGAACTATGTGTGACTATGGCTGGCGAAGCTGCCCAAATGGAACTGAATGCTATGGAACCGGTGATGGCACAGTGTTGTTTTGAATCTGTAGATTTAATGATCAATGGTTTTGAAACCTTGCGTACACGTTGTGTAGAAGGTATTACTGCTAATGCGGA
>ENA-OPDU01000022-OPDU01000022.1-human-gut-metagenome-genome-assembly--contig:-NODE-22-length-46233-cov-3.481160_pt1 | contig 46233 bp, 43 predicted proteins | sample MGYA00241294_ERZ501522 | MGnify/ENA primary metagenome ERZ501522 (study PRJEB25962, sample SAMEA2042430) | human gut metagenome | biome: human gut; feature: human-associated habitat; material: faeces...
AACTGTCGTGTCATGAGAGGATAAAAGAGTTGCGGAAATGAGGATTTATAGTTTCTTTTGCAAGTTCTTTATCCAGACCTTTAGCGGTTGGTGCAGTTCCATATTTTATAGTAAGTTCGTCGGCTTCAAAAGCACCGGCTTGAGAGATTGTATATCTTATTAAATAGTCTTTGCCTGCCACCATATCTAACGCAGGAGAAATTAGCCAGTCATCAGCAGCTGACATTGATAAATTCCCGTCATATGATGGACCCGTGTATCCATCTATAATGGCCCATCTTACGTTGTCATTATTTGAGTCTATAATAGACCATTCTTTAAGAGGATCTGTTCCAGTAAAATCTGTAGTATAGATTTCTGTTTCAGGCGTGATGGTTCCTGCGTATTCTTCAATTGCAAATGAATAAAGTTGAAGAGTGTTTCCACCACTGTTTGATGTGTTGTAGAATGAAAAATAATAATCTCCGTCAGCACCCGGAGTGAAATAGTTTTCTTCAATATTTTCTCCACTATTAATTAAATTCAACTGTTTTAATGGAGTCATATTGGTCTTATCTGTTCCTTGGGTAAGTGTTACAACATCATATCCTTTGGGATAGCCTTGTACAGCTACATTGGTTGTAATCTTATAAGTGACACCGCCTTTTAAGCTTATTTTAGGAGAAAAGTAATCATCATCATTCTGACCTGTCAGGGGCATTTCCAACATCGGACCGAAATTATTAACAGGCGCCCATGTATGTGAATCTCTATTATTGTCAACTGCAGTCCAATCAGCATAGTCGGTTGTCAAATCTACATGATATGGGATGCTGACGATAGGTTCATCGGGGGGATCAATAACGCTTCCTCCTTCTTCATATAATTTAAATTCAAATAAAAGAACAGTCCCGTTAAATTGTTGGCTGGTACAATGAAAAGCAAAATAATATTTACCGTTTTCATTGACTTTTATTTCAACTTTTTGTGCTGCAGGATACTCCGAATTGTCATTTAATGTTACATCCGAAAGTTTTGAAAATGCAGTCATATCACTGTTTGACGTCCCATATTCAAACGATACAGTGTTTGCGTTTCCGTCAGATTGACTACATATATTGAATTCAGCAGCATATGTTTTTCCTGCCTCTAGAGAAAAATCTGGTGAGATATAATAATCGTTACTGGCTGATGAATAATCCATCTTAAGGACAATGCTGCCATAATATTTTCCTTGGATATAGGCCCATTTTGGCATATAAGTCCATGTGTTCCCTGGAATGGAACTTTCATCTACTGCAGTCCATCCTTCCTGGCTGTCTGCAAAATTAATGCTATAAGGTAATGCCGTTTGCGCCTTACCTACATTTATTCCCGTTAAGATAATAAATGTGAAAATTAAAAATGTAAGTTTTCTCATACCACTTATTATTTTTTAGGTTATGTAATAAATTAAACCATGTATGGATAATTATTTACCCAATATGGCTATATATTGTCTGATAATAATGTTGAGTATATCAATTTAGTTGTAAATATGACTCTATTTTATCTTTTAATTATGTGTATAGTTTCTTGTTGAAGTGATACACAAATCGAGTCATAGATATTAATAAAAGGTACTATTTTGAGGCTAGTTTCACACTCTTAAGTATCCTATCAACAAGGCTTAATTAAATATAAATATTCAATAATGGGTTTATTCCTAATATTAATTGGGAAAAATAGTCCTATAGTCTTTTCTGTGTTATCATAATTAAGACAGTCAAGGCAGGTTTAATTATAATTAATTCACTTTAGTGTATATTGACCTCCAAGCAAATAATTACTTGCTATCTTACTGATACTTGTTTTTTGAATATTGCGACCAGCTCTGTTGCCAGTCAATTTGTTGATTGCAAATTCAGGTAATTCATCCATATGTTTATTGCGTTTAGTCTCATCTTGTAGTTCAAAGATGATAAGTTTATGTTGGTAAAGTTAGACAAAAATATTTTAAATTAGAAGAAATTGTAGACATTTTTTTTATTTTTGGTCAAAAAAAATAATATAATGTAAATTGACACTTAAGATTTTCCGTCAGTTTGTGTCCTCTTTTTCTCTGTTATTTTAACTATTTCAAATTATTTCACTGTTTTGACAAAAAGGAAGTTTATATCCTATTATACAATTAATTTTAATTGCATGCTATAACACTTATGTATATAATCTTTGAAAAGAATGTTATTTTGCAAGAATAATAAATACACGTTGCTATCATTATGTGCAGTAATATTAAATAATTGCATGTTATATTACGTATTTTTGTCCTTTTTGTCGGAATTATAATAAATAGTGCTTGAATTAGTAAAATGATATGAATTATGTCAATACAATAATGATGAAATCTGCTGCAAACATATAATTTGTGGTATTTCATTTTTTATATACCTAATTCTTGTTTCTGAATTAGGATAGATGTATGAAAATACTAACTAATTTTTATAGACCGACATGAATAGAAAACTATTCATATCAGTCTATTCAATAGCTTTTTTAAAGAATTTTTTGTAGTAGTATGAATTTGCTGTATATAATGCTGCTGCAGGATTGTTTCCTGTGACACGGTCTTTAGTTACAAGTGTTGTTACATAAGCGTTGGAATATTTATAAAATAGGCTGTCGTGACCAACGCATAATCCGATAACAACATTTAGATCTGTGTTGGCTTGATTGAGCAAGCGGGCTTGTAATATAGGATTGCACATAGCAGCACCAATATTTTCACATTCAGAAGGTATTCCGACCGACGTTTTAGACTGCCCGGCAACTTTACAAATAACAGCAAATGGCTCAAATCCATTTGCGCGCAATATCTTTGCAAAGATACGTGCTTCATTAATTAAACCGATACAGTTGGCTATGCCGATACGTTTTGCATTTATTTTATGTGCAAATTCCATAATTTCTTGCACTCTTGTCCATTTGCAATACCCTTCATATTCTACTTCGGCACTTGCAATCATTATGGCTTTATTGTTGGATTCCTCATATTTATCCAATGCCCATAACCTGTCGCTTTCATCCAAATTTGTTGTAAGACAGAATTCTGGATATGTACGATTTTTATATTTGCAGTTTTGTGTGCCGCAATCCACGCAACTATGCTCATTATTTATTCCTTTTTCCATGCTGTCTATATATTTAAATTTTGCTGATGGCAAAAGTACATTATTTATTTCGTATCTATATCATTATTTTGTAATTTGTTTGAACATCAATACTCGATAATAAATATTTTCTGTGCATGTATTTTTTTGCTTATAGTCCGTATTGGATTGATAATATGCTCATCCCGTTTCTTTGATCTATTATGATATTTGCAACACACTTTTTCCTTAAATATCATAATGACAATAATAACGTGCTGTTGCTTTCCATCTGATTTCCTATAAAGCTCTCAGATTGAGATATTTGAAAATATAAATCATTTGTCTGTAAAAATCGTCTTTCTATGTGTGCATAAGCAAGCGTTTGATTCACAGAGGATTATATGATTTTATGAATTTATGTGCAATAAAATGAGCCTGATATTATGCAAAAATGACCTTATTTTAATATGAAAACTTGCCTATGTACACTATTAAAACTAGTGAATTGAATCATAAAAGTGGCTGAATTGCATTATAAAAGTGTGCCATTTATTTAATAACGTAAATATATTTTACCTAATCAGCATATTTTAAGGTTCTTGTTTTTCTAATTTTGCAGGAATTTATGACAAAACAAGAATGACATAATGACAGTAAAATGTCGTCTTATGTATCAAAATAGAAAATTTAAATTTAGCTTTCCGTATTAAAATTAATGTCTGACACTACGGTAGTCCCACGTGATATATTTTTGAGAAAGCTTTCCTATCTTACCTATGACTCTTTTCTCTTGCTTAATTATTTCTTTGGGCCAGCCGTCATAGAAATAGTCTATTGAAAGATAAGTATTATATAGTAAATCATCTGATACCTGCTTATCAAAATTTTCATCCATATCCTCTTTAACCTCATTAAATTTATCTTCATCCAAATAAGCACTGGCCACCCCTTCGATTATAGCCTTTATGTCATCTTTCGGAATGTAATTGTTAACGTCGACCACGATTCTGTAGTCATAAGTTTCATTATCTTCCGAAACAGACACATAGGAGTCTGTTTCATAATCATCTTCAGTGGCATCTGAATGATTTGTTATACTGACGATGTTATATGTCGTCCCGTGATGTTTAAACATCAACTCAAGTTCTTCTATATATCCTTGTACAAGTCTATCCGCGTCAACATCTTTTAATAAAGTTTTAATATCAATACCTGCAACAGCCAAACTATCAATGATAGACATCTCTTTAATAGTTTCCATGAAAAGCTGCTTTGACTGCTTTTTTATCTCATTAAGGTTATCATATTTGATAATTTTGCCATATATGTCTGTCCTGAATTTTATGGTTGTGCCTTTTATTGCTTCTTTATATTTATTAAGTGCCTCATTTAGGAGATTTTGTTTCCATGAATCTTTAACAGAATCAGTTTTAAAGTCAAGAAAGGAATATTCCATATCATATCCCTTCTTGGTGGAGTCTGTTACGGTTATCATAATTTTAGTATTTATTCCGGCTGTCTTTATTGTGTCACCTTTTCTTATATCCCATGTGCTCTCATTTATCCAATATGTCATGGTGTCATTTTTATTAAACCATGCGATTACCGACACTACTGAGTCTTCATTCTGTGCTACAGAATCTTCTCTTTCATCTGCAAGTCTTTTATGTGGCATAGATGTGAAAGAGAATAGCATTGCCATAGTTCCGATAATTATAAAGAAGAAGAATATTCTTCTGACTATAAAATTTATATGTGAGGACGTTGCATATTTTTCCGTCAATTGCAGTATTTTACTTTTTGCTATGTTCATCATGGAGTCCGCTTATTAATTTCTACAAAGATATGATTAAAATTTATTTTTAGCAATAATAATGATAATTTATTGGATCTGATGTGTATTTTTATTCATTAAGTACATTTTATACTTTATATATGTTGCCATACCATCTGCTATTTCTTGATATAGCTCATTATCTTGCAACATTCTGTATAAAAATTTTATAAATTTCAAATGAACAATGATATTCTTGTAAAGAACGTTATTTGCAAATAATGAAGATATAAAAAGATATTGCCGGATATGCACAAACATATCCGGCAATATCTTTAAATTGTAATTATAGCTTGCCTGCATTTTCCTCACATCCTTTAATCATCTTATCGAGCTGAGCCATTCTTGTAGTTTTCTGCCCTGCATTGAAAGTGGTGTAATAGCTCATGGCCGACTTGAAATATTCAGCTGCACATTCCCATTTGCTGTTAAACATATAGCAGAAGCCAAGCCTGTAGTATATGTCGCCCTTTTCTTCATTGCAGCAAACCAGCAGTTTCTTTTCGTATAAAGGAATTGCTTTTTCATACTCGTTAAGCATGAAATGGCTTTCAGCGGCAACATTATAATAGACACTTCTCTCTGCAGGCGAATATACATCGAGCTGATTTATCGTTTCGTCAAGATAACTGCACGCTTTTTCATAATCGAATTCATGAAAGTAGCAGACGCCCAAATATGCCTTGAACCTAGGATTTAGATTATACTTTTCATCAAGCTTTTTCAGTAGCAACAATGCCTCATGATATTTTTCACCTGCAAAATAGTCTAAGGCACGTTCCAATATTTTTGAGTCTGATTTGTCGCTTTGTCCGACAGCATAATGACTTTGCAATGTTAGTAATGAGAATATCAGAATCAGTAAATATCTCATTTTGTATAAAAGTCAATCAAGTTGGTTAGGGCATTACGGCAGACGATGCAAAATTCAGGATTTTCGTTTGTGCGCATTCTGCAGTCTTGTACGCCTCGGTAAACACCTTTGAGACTATAACCGGCCCCTTCAAATAGTCCGACCCTGTTATGTATTGTTTGTGGATCTGTACTTTCTGGAGTTGGGGTAGGGGTTCCTGGCTTTATCAGGTTCTCCCATTTGCCGTGAAAGTCTTTCAGTGTGGTGATATTGGGTTCCCATGGCTCTACGTCATGAGGATACATCGGTATCTGTTCTTGCTCGTAAGCATACTCGTCGCCAAGACCTCCGAAACTGTGGCCAAACTCATGTACAACGACCGGTTTGAATTGTTTGTGATGTGTCATTGACAGAACATAAGAGTTGAGAATACCGCCGCCACCATATTCGTTTGTATTTGTCAATATTATGATATGCTCATAAGGGATGCCTGCAAGCCAATCATGGAGTTCTTTAATATTTAAGGTCGTAAGATATCTGTTACTGTAGAATGTGTCGAAATGAGAGTGCAGTGCCGTATTCTTCCATATGCCCTTTGAAGGTTCGCTTGTTCCGCTTTCCTTTGATTCTGATTCTACTGCTACTATATTAAAACACTTACGTTTAGACTTAAAAGGCTCATGGGCAAAGAGTGCTTCTGTGGCAATATTTACATCGTTGAGAAAAACATTCATCTCATCTTTTGTGTATCCTTCGGCAACAAATGCAATATGGATACATTTGGTTGTGTCAGCTGCCTGCTGGATAACTTTATATGGAGTTATATCATGCTCACCAATGTGCCTTATAAGTATGTCGGAAGGAGCAACTGTGTGTGTAAACGTAGCACTTTTTTCACGCCTGTTATTATATAAATCAACTGTAATATCGATGGTGTCCTTGGGCATTGGTACAAGGAAAACATTCTCAAATGATTTGCTTGTAGTTTTTGCCTCATCATATGACAGCCATTCTTGAAACAGGGTAGAGAAGGAGTTTCTGTATATGATTTTGTCCGAATTATGTGGTCTGACTGTTATTTGACCATTGCCTTCAACGGGAACCTGGGCCAACCTTTGCCTTTTGCCATACCATCGTGGCATAGTGTTTAGTTTGTCTAGACATATAGTCTGTTGCTTTGCGTTGCCTGAAAATATATAATCTATTCTCAGGGTCTTATCTGTAAAATACTCGTCAAATGTCTGACAAAATCCGTTCGTGGCACAGAATAGGAGCATTGACAATATCGTTAAAATATTTACGCTATATTTTTTCATAATATATTATGTAAAAAGTTTATATTCAATCATTTAAGTTGTTTCGTCTGCAACTTTCAGAAAGGACATTCTTTCATCAATTCCTTCACGTATCCGCGTGTCCAGTCTTTGCCGTGCAGTCTTTTATTGCCATATAGCAGTATGTCAATGTCAATCTTTACAATATTCTTGTCTTTCTCATCATTTTTCCTGCCACAGATACATTCAATTTCTTTTATGCCGCGTTCCACTTCATTAAGTCCGCGTGAAGTATGGGTGAACAGCATGCAATTAAGAAATTTATCCGATTTTATGTCTACAGGATCGGTCCACATCTGTCTGCTGAAAACTATATCGTTTTTGGCGAACATCTTGTTTAGCAGCGATATTGCTTCTATGATGTTTCGCTCCTGATCGTAATTGCTTCCAAGCGACAATATCAGTTTCTTGTTCTCGGTCATGAGTTTGAAATATTGTTGATGCGCTGTGAGCATACACTTTAAATGCACACTTTTGTTTCACAAGACACGCAAGTTAATCATAATTGCAAAATTAATGCAATTTTGACTAAAAGCAAAATAAAAGAGAACTAAAAGACATTTTGTGTTTATGCCGGAAAATATAAAATATAAGAAAAGGATGCATAAGAACAAATATTTTTATGAAATCAGGCATGTAATATGCTAATCATATCTGATTCCGAATAGCAATTTGTACTTAACCTAAAATTGCCAAATCTGTTTTTATTTATTGCTCTTATGCATCCTTGCTTTTAAAATTCAAATGACGCTTTGATGTTTATCTGCCGTCCGGTAAGGTAATTAGGTACGGCATACTGTTGATTGGTTACGTCTGTAATCCAATAATATGAATTGACATTATTTATACCCAAAAGATTAAGACAGTCAATACCGAGCCATATATTCTTGAAAATAGACTTGCGGTCACCTTTCTCATTGTTCAAAAGCCTGTAACTCATACCGATATCTGCACGTTTATACGCTGGGGCACGGAAAGGCTGCTCGTCAAGTTGTCTGTGAGGTGCACCGAAAGGAAGACCATCGGCAAATGCCAATTTAAGTGACATCCGCCATCTGTCTGTTCCAGGGAAGTAATCGGTAAAGAATAGATTTAACGAATATCTTTGATCTGTTGGCAGAGGTATACTCTTTCCGTTAATATTTATTCTGGTGTTCATTAGCGAAAGGCTTACCCATGAGTCTGTACCAGGTACAAATTCTCCGTAAAGTTTTAAATCAAGTCCCATGGCATGTCCACTGCATTGCTGGCTGGCATCGTACACAATCTTTACGTTGTCTACTGTGTAAGGAACAAGATTCGACAAAGCCTTATAGTAAGCTTCTGCTGTAAACTTATACGGACGATCCTTCATCTTGAAGCGATAGTCAAAGCCTGCAATAAAATGAATAGAACGCTGGCTCTTTATCTTATTGTTCAGAGTGGCGTATGTTATTCCGTTTATAGTTGTTGTATCTCGAAGTTCCTTGTAGAATGGTGCCTGATAATAGATACCCGTGGCAAATCTCATTGTTACGTCATGATTGAATGCCGGAACTATACCTAGAGATATTCGTGGACTAATGATGCTTTCTTTATTAAAGTTCCAATGACTAAATCTTATTCCATAATTAAGCGTAAAGAATGTATGTTCACCTTTGCTGCTGAAACGCCATGTGTCTTGTATGTAAGTCTCCAGTCTGTTTGCATCAAGCGTATTTTTCGCTTTTAGAGAATAAATCATATAAAGATCTTCACCCGTGTGAGGGATGCTATAACCGCTTGAATCACGCATTTCATATTCCTTGCTGTCTTCAGTTATATTTTCTATTCTGTAAGTCAGTCCGGCTTGGATGTCATGCTTCTTTGTCTTATGTTCAAGAGCAAACTTTATGCTTTTGACAGTCGCTTTAAGGTAGTTGCGTGCATGCTCCATATATGTACCAACGCCAAGGTTTTCGCTCGTTTCAGTCTGTGTAAGCCAATACTGGCCTTGTATGTCATATCTTTCTTGCTCATTGGTATGAAAAGCAGATGCGATAAGTGATAACTTTGTTTTCTCGCCAAACTTTCTTGATATACTCAATGAACCGAAATATGTGCGGAATACGTCTTTTTCCTGACCATCGAAGAACACCTTGAACGATTTGACATTCTCCATTGTGCCAAATTTTGTTTCGCGGTCTTCCGGATAAAAGTTATAATGGTTTTCAGAGATGTCACCGATAACCTCTATCGACCAATTTTTTGTCGGTTCATAAGTAAGATACGTCTGATAATCTAGGAAGTTAGGCTGATATTCTCCTTTTGTATCAAGTGAACCAAGAAGATATTTGTTTGTCTTGTATCTGATGCCGTTACTCCATGAAAACTTTTTTGTACTAAAGCCAACAAATGCACTGGCGCCAAGAAGATTGGCTGCAACGTTAGCTTCAAACTTCTTGGGCTTCTTGTATTTTATATCAAGAACAGACGACATCTTATCACCATATCTAGCCTCGAAACCACCTGTTGAGAAACCAATTGATTCAACCATGTCTGGATTGATTATTGACAAACCTTCCTGTTGACCACTTCTTACCAGGAAAGGCCGGTAAATTTCTACATTGTTAATATATACACTATTCTCATCAAAGCTTCCACCTCGCACGTTATATTGTGAAGAAAGCTCACTATGTGTGGATACACCGGCTTGTGATTGAATAAGCTCTTCAACGGCATTACCTGTAACGCTTGGAGTATTCTTTATATCCTTAGTTTCAAGCTGTTGGGTGCTTCCGGTCTGCCTTTTTTTTTCTGTGACAGTTATTCCGGCGAGTTGATTATCGTCATATAGCTGAATCAGAAGAGTCTGTTTTCCTCTTGGACGTCTTAATACTCGCGTTTTTGTCTTATAGCCAACCATGGAGAATCTGACAACAACACTGTCAGCTGAGCGCAGTTGTATCGAGAATTCTCCTTTCAGATTAGTCATTGTCATTTTTCCCTGCTCAATTACAGAAACAGTTGCCAATTCCACAGGACTCATGCTGCTGTCAGTAACCTTTCCCTGCAGGGTGAACGTCTGCGCCTTTATGCTTATAACGCATAAAAGCATCAATAATGTTATATATAATTGTTTTATTTTCATCTCGTATATAACGAGGATTGTTCACGATTATTGTTTTCAGCAGGATGATTATTCTCTGTATGACCAAGAAAGAAGCTTGTTAATCCATTTTATTGAACATCTGAACCATCTGTATGTACCGACAGGTTTACCTCCGAAACTTAATATGAATTCTCTAAAATTATTTCTTTTGAACGGCAGTCCTACGTCCATGAAATAAATATGATTGTACCCTTCGGCATATGCATGTCTTATTGCAGTCCAAGCGGTTATTGCATTCGTTCGTTTCGTAAAGAAATTCTTTTTAGCTGCAAGATACCACATATAACAATTACTTTCTGAATAAACACAAATACACCCGCCAACCATTGTGCCCTTATGCGTAGTGGTAAACAGATTGCAGCATCCGTTATTCAGCATTTCACGAAATAATTTTATGTCAGGTATATATCTTCTGATCTTTATTGAAATATAATTTTTCAATATTTTGAAAAAATCGTTTAGCTCTTTGTCCGTTGTTGATATATTCGTCTTTAATCCGGCTCTGTTTGCATTAATAAGTAATTTCCTCATTTTATATGTGAGTCGTTTTTCTGGTTTCATGCTATGCAGCGAATTGTGTATTTCCATCCAGTGAACAGGGAAAAAACCATTATTTCTGAATTTGCTGTATCCAAACATTTTTGTACTGAGGTCACTGAATTCAATATAAAGGCAAAGAGCTTTGCGTAATTCTCTTGTGATGCTTTTCAGCATTTCGCCAAATATCTCTTCTTTATTATTGCAATCAGGAGAATATTCGCCTTCGCCATACGCTCTTCCCTGTGTAAAGAGATATGGCGGAAACAATGAGCCCCTGCGCCTTAACATTACAAGCATGTGTGCAACGATATTTTCTTTATCATATGCAATGACCATATATGGTTTTTGACCAGGGGTCTTTTCTATGATTTTAAACATTTCGTCGCTGTGAAACAATTTTTTGCATTGCATTGGCGGCAAGTTCTCACTTTTTGAAATAATGACGATTTTTATTTCATTCATACCGCAAAAATAATAAATCTTTTCTAAAAATCAATAAGTTATGTCTTGATTTGAATTATAAATGTCTAACTTTGCAGACCTTTAATAAATCAAATGCATTTACATAGATGAATAGTTTTAAAGAATTAGTTCAGAAACGACGTAGTTACAGGAATTTTACCAACGAAGAAATAGACTCAGAAGATGTTAAGCTGATATTACGCGCAGCTTTGATGTCACCAACTTCAAAGGGGCGACGTTCATGGCACTTTATTGTCGTAGATGATAAGATGGCAATCGAGAAATTATCTGATGCGAAAGATATGAGTGCAAAATTTCTTGCGAAATCGTCTTTGGCAATAGTCGTATTAGGTGAGCCATTACAGAATGATTGCTGGATTGAAGATGGAGCTATTGCTGCTTTGGCAATGCAGCTTCAGGCTGAAGAACTCGGATTAGGCTCTTGTTGGGCACAGATGCGCGGACGTGGCTTGTCTGACGGAACATCTGCCGATACTGTAATCCGAGGTATTTTAGATATTCCTGAAAATTACAATGTTTTATGCGTTGTGGGATTTGGCCATAAAAATGAAGACCGTGCCTTGCAAGATGAAGAGGCTCTAAAATGGGAGAATGTACATATAAATAAATTTTAATGATGAAAATTGTCTTTATTGGTGCCGGTAATCTTGCAACGAATTTAGGAAATGCTCTGCATAGTGCCGGCAATGACATATTACAGGTATATAGTCGTACATTTGAGTCTGCTTCAACACTGGCAACTGCTTTAGGCGGGGCTCCAGTGATAAATATTGAAGACGTAACAAAGGATGCTGACGTTTATATAATTTCAGTAAAAGATAGTGCTATTGCCGATATAATACCTTCGTTGTGTAACGGGCGCGATGATAAAATATTCTTACATACATCAGGTAGTGTTCCTTTGGATGTGTTTAAGGGTATGGCACAACATTATGGAGTTCTTTATCCAATGCAGACATTCTCAAAGACTAAGTTATTGGATTTTAAGGACATACCTTTCTTTGTTGAAGGTGTTGATGATTTAGCCTTTGAAACATCCCATCATTTAGCAGATAGCATATCTGAGCGTGTGTATATCCTGTCGTCCGAGGCTCGTAAGCATTTACATCTGGCAGCCGTTTTTGCTTGTAATTTTGTAAATCATTGCTATGAAATATCTTCAGAGCTTTTGGGAAAACATGATATACCATTTGATGTAATGCTGCCTTTAATTGAAGAAACTGCAAACAAGGTTCATCATATGAAACCGGATGAGGCACAGACTGGGCCTGCTGTTAGATATGATCAGAATATCATTAGAATGCAGTCTGAAATGTTACGAGATAATCCTATTTTCAAACAAATATATGAATGCATGAGCATAAGCATACATCATGTAGCACAGAAGAAAGGAGATAATAAATGATTAATTATGATTTAAAAAAGATACGTGCAATAATATTTGACGTGGACGGAGTCTTAAGCGCAGAAACAATACCCCTTCATTTATCAGGTGAACCTATGCGCACAGTGAACATAAAAGACGGATATGCTATTCAGCTGGCAGTAAAACAAGGTTTGCGTATAGTAATACTTACAGGAGGAACCACACAAAGTGTACAAATACGTTATGAACGTTTGGGAGTAACCGATATATTTATGGGATGTTCTGTTAAAATAAAGGTGTATAATGATTTTTTGGCTAAATATGACTTAAAAGACGAGGATATTTTATATATGGGTGATGATATACCTGATTATGAGGTTATGTCACGTTGTGGTTGTCCATGCTGTCCGGCAGACGCTTGTCCAGACATCAAGTCTATAAGTAAGTATATTAGCAATCATAGAGGAGGGTATGGCTGTGCCCGTGATGTAATTGAACAGGTTCTTAGGGCTCAGGGTAAATGGCTTGATAGTGCTGTTGCCTTTGGATGGTAATTTATGAATAATGTTATGAAAAAGGATTATCATATAATATTAAGTAGTAATAGTCCAAGACGAAAGGAACTCTTAGCCGGGCTAGATCTTGATTTTGACATACATGTAATACCAGGTATTGACGAATCGTATCCTGAAGATATGCCAGTCATGGAAATTGCTGAATATATTTCAACAAAAAAGGCAGAAGCATATAAAAGCATAATAGAACCAAATAATTTGATTATTACAGCAGATACAGTTGTAATATTAGGTGATGAGGTCTTGGGTAAACCTAAAAACCTAGATGACGCAAAACGTATTTTACATGAGTTGAGCGGAAAAGTTCATCACGTGGTTACAGGTGTGTGTCTTACGTCTTTGGTTAAGCAAAAGCATTTTTCCGTTGTAACTGATGTTGCATTTAAGTTATTGTCTGATTCAGAAATCAACTATTATGTTGAGCATTATAAACCTTTAGATAAAGCCGGTGCTTATGGTATCCAAGAATGGATAGGATATATAGGGGTTACCTCTATTAAAGGCAGTTATTTTAATGTCATGGGACTACCTGTACAGAGAATATATAAAGAACTACAGGAATTTTGATTTACCGGTCATGGTGGGAATATACTACGAATTTTGCTCTTAATCAGTGTCTTTCTTGTTTTTTATGTATAAAAGCAATAACTTTGCAAAAAAATATTTTAATTAAATGGATTCAGCAGAATTATTTAGATGGGTACTTGAGAATTTGAACTATTGGGTTGTAACAGTATTTATGGCAATAGAAAGTTCTTTCATACCCTTTCCATCTGAGGTGGTTGTGCCCCCAGCAGCATGGAAAGCAATGGCAGATGATAGCATGAATATTTTCATGGTTGTTGTTTTTGCCACTATTGGTGCAGATCTTGGTGCATTGGTTAATTATTATCTTGCACGTTGGCTTGGCAGACCAATTGTTTATAAGTTTGCCGACAGCCGTTTGGGGCATATGTGTTTAATAGACCGCGCAAAAGTTGAACACGCTGAGATGTATTTTCGTCAACATGGTGCAGCGTCAACATTCTTTGGCAGACTTATACCAGCCGTTCGTCAGCTTATCAGTATTCCTGCAGGCTTGGCTGGAATGAGGCTAGATCATTTTTTGTTGTATACAACGCTCGGTGCTGGAGTATGGAACTCCATACTTGCTCTGTTGGGATATTTGATTTATCGCTTTACAGACTTAAAGACGACAGCAGATGTTTATGAACGTGCAACACAATATAGTCATGAGATTGGATATGTGCTATTAGGGCTGGCTGTAGTTGTTATTGGCGTATTGGTATATAAAGGATTGAAGAAGAAGTAAGTATTACAGATATAATTGATTTGATATGCTACACCATATTTGTTTAGTCCGCAATAAGGTGTAGCATATATTTTTATATTTATTCGTCCCTAAAAAGCCAATTTTTGCAAGATATTGTTCTGACACAGTATCTCGCATATTTTTTGAAACATGCACCAAAGGGCTTTCATGGGGCAGTAGAAATTTAATGGGGATTTTTGTTGCAATTCCATAGAAATTCCGACCTTTGCAATATGGAAACGAATCAATTGGAAGTGTTAGCCCGCCTGGTGCTGCCTTCAGAAATACTGGATTATTTTAGTATAGTAAGTGTCGAAGAATCTTCGAGTGAGATTCATATTCATCTTGATGAATTAATGAATTCTGAATTATCTAATGATATCCATTTTGAGTCAAAGGGTTTTATGAGTCCTGTCAACGTTACAGATTTCCCAATCCGTGACCATAAGGTTATACTGGTAATCCGTCGCCGAAGATGGACAGACCTTCGCACCGGCAAAAGTTTCAGTCTCCCGATTACGCTTGATGTGGCCTGCCAAGGCACCCGTTACTCCAAAGAGTTTGGGGCTTTTTTAAAAGAAACGTATGGAGACATCCCAGGTGACTTGCCGTACGCTTGAAACATTTTATCATATAAATGCACATACTTTTGAGAAGCAGTATAAAGAAATATTAAGTGGTTACCGTGAGTGGGACGAACTGGATCATGCCGACAAATGGCTGCTGTTTCCTGAAAACATAGGTCCCCACCTCGCAATAGACGAATCCTCCCTGTCTAATGACGAACTGTATACGTTTGTCACCAACCGTGACCGTCATGCACTTGAAGGAAGCCTTGTGGCGGTCGTTGCCGGAACAAAATCTGAGGCTATAATACAGGCTTTAAAACAGATTAATAAAGCGGAATGTATGAAGGTTGAGGAGGTCACTCTTGATTTTTCAGATTCGGTGCGCAAAATAGTTTCTGTAGCCTTTCCTAATGCCAAACGGGTAATAGCCCTTTTCACATACAGAAACTGGCTGGTGATGCTGTACAGGAAATTCGCGTGGCACATCGCTGGGATGCGCTGCAGCAGAGCAACGAGGAAATGGAAGAATGCAAACTGTCGGGTAAAACCTATGTGCCATTTCGTTTCCCCAACGGAGACACACGCCCCGAACTGCTTATCAGAAGTCGTTACCTGCTGTTTAAATCAGCAGACAAATGGACAGAAAGACAAAAAGAAAGGGCCGGAATCCTATTTGACGAATACCCGGATATTAAAGTTGCTTACGGACTGTCGCACTCACTAAGAATGATATTTTCCAAAAACACAATCAAAGATGCCGCAAGGCTCAGTATGGCAAGATGGTATGATAAAGTGGAACGTGCAGGCATGAAGCAATTTAATGTGATTGCTGCAACCTTTTATGAACATTATGATGAAATATTGAACTTTTATAACAATCGTTCCACGAATGCAGCTGCTGAATCATTCAATGCTAAAATTAAACTTTTCAGAGCTAATCCTCATGGAGTGACAGATAAAAATTTTTTCCTCTTTAGAATCGCAAAGCTCTACGGATATCCCCATTAAATTTCTACTGCCCCGTCATAAAACCTAAAAGCAATTAAATATAAAAAAATAGAGATTCAAAAATATTATTCTATGTCAGTAATAGTTTTTTTTTAGTAAAACTTATATTGTGGTGTCGAACAATGTTGGGGTTACTCGGACTTACAAAAAATAAAAGAGCAGATATACATGTATATATATATCTGCTTTAAAGCGGAAGATGAGGGATTCAAACCCCCGATACCCGTAAATGGGTATACCGGATTTCGAGTCCAGCGCATTCGGTCACTCTGCCAATCTTCCATTAACGAAAACTCAAATCAAATGCAGAAAACCAACTGCAAGGCTTAAAGTTTTCTTTTCTAACTCACCGCAAAGGTAATACTATTTTTTTATATAACAAAGAAAAAAGCAAATATGTTCAAAACTTGTATAACTTTTATGCCGATCAAAAGTCATTAAACATAAATGTTCTCGTGGTGTGCTTTAATATGAAAACCAGGTTATTCAAAAGAAAGTTTTGCTAGTCTAGCTTTCAATATTTCAGCTTCAGACAAACGTATACTTAACTTAATCTCACAAGTAGTATCGTACGTTTGAGATAATATTCTAGGCTTCATATCTTTAACAACTCTCATAACATTATTCATCATAACATATGGAAAGTTATATGTAATAATTTCCTCAACTTGCCTAGTTTCAACAACAGAATTCTCTATTGCTGCAGCCGCAGCTGTTTTATATGCAACAATCAGTCCACCAGTACCAAGATTAACGCCACCATAATAGCGAACAACGACAATAAGTATATCTGTCAATCCACTACTGTTAATTTGCCCAAGGATTGGCTTACCTGCTGTGCTGCTTGGCTCTCCGTCATCATTTGCTCTAAAAATCTTTCGCTCAGCCCCCAACATATAGGCATAACAGACATGACGAGCATCAAAATACTTCTTCCTATAAAAAGCCAACAGCTCCCTTATATCATCTTCAGACTCCACATGATGTGAAAAAGCGAGGAACTTACTCCTCTTTTCAGAATAAGTTCCCTCGCCAACATTCGTTATTGTCTTAAATTCATCAATACCCATTAAGCTGGTGTATTTATATTAAAAAATTTAAGTTTGTTCTCTTTAAACAAGTTTATGAATAATAAGTCCTGAGCGCAATTTCGGTTCAAACCAAGTAGCCTTAGGAGGCATTATCTTACCACTGTCTGCAATATCCATAATTTGTTGCATAGTAACAGGATAAAGAGCCAATGCCATACGCATTTCACCACTATCAACTCGGCGCTTTAACTCTTCAAGACCTCTAAGTCCACCCACAAAGTCTATACGTTTATCTGAGCGGAGATCTTTTATTCCCAATATTTCATCCAATATCAAGCGACTAGAAATATCTACATCTAGAACACCGATAGGATCTTTGTCATCAAATGTACCTTGCTTAGCAGTAAGACTATACCACTTATTATCTAAATAAAGAGAGAAATTATGCAAATGATTAGGTTTATAAATATCTGCACCTTTCTCTACTACGTCGAAGTTCTTGCTCAATGCTTTCAAGAATTCCTCTGAGCTCAGACCATTAAGGTCTTTCACAACTCTGTTGTAATCAAGAATTGTAAGCTGAGAAGCCTGGAAACAAACAGCCATGAAGTAGTTATATTCTTCAGTACCCTTATGATTCGGATTCTGCTTAGCCTTTTCTGCTCCAACCAAAGCAGCAGCAGCAGAACGGTGATGACCATCTGCAATATACAATGCAGGCATTTTAGCAAATTCCTCAGTAACAACTTCAATATCCTTGCTGTCAGAGATAATCCAGAATTGATGACGGAATCCGTCAATAGGTGCAATAAAGTCATACTCAGGTTCTGTCTGAGCATACTTCATAATTACATCATTTAATACGGTATTGTCAGGATAAGCAAAGAATACAGGTTCAATATTTGCATTATTAACTCTAACATGCTTCATTCTGTCTTCTTCCTTGTCACGACGAGTGAGTTCGTGTTTCTTAATCACACCATTAAGATAATCATCAACAAAAGCACAAACAACGAGTCCGTATTGTGTCTTTCCGTTCATTGTCTGAGCATAGATATAATAATTATCCTTATCATCCTGAACCAGCCATCCCTTATCCTGGAATTTCTTAAAGTTCTCTGCGGCCTTCTCGTATACACGCGGATCATATTCGCTTGTACCCGGTTCAAAATCAATTTCAGGTTTAATTATATGATAAAGGCTCTTTTCGTTATCGCCAGCCTCTACGCGTGCCTCTTCTGAGTCAAGCACATCATATGGACGAGACTCAACCTCCTCTACATACTGTTTCGGCGGACGTATACCTTTGAATGGTTTAATTTTAGCCATAATATTATTCCTTCTATATTACAGTTAAGATATCAATAATTATTTATTTACCTGGAACTTTGTGCAACCATCCTTGAAATATGCATTAATCTGTTTTGCAGCAGCAATACCAGCATTAATGTTAGCCTCGGCAGTCTGTGCACCCATCTTCTTAGGAGTACTGAAGTAGCGTCCTTCAAATTTAGCAAACTCTTCATCTGCATCAGGCTTAATATCTGTAATATATTTCAAATCTGTACGCTCTTCCATAAGCTTTATCAACTCAGGTTCATTGATGACTTCCTTACGGGCTGTATTTACTACCATACCACCCTTCTTCATCATATTTACCAAATTATAGTTGATGCTCTGCTTTGTTTCAGGAGTTGCAGGAATATGCAAAGAAACGACATCACAGTTCTTGAATAATTCTTCCTGAGAATCAACAGCCTTAACGCCAGCCTCCTCAATAACCTCTTTCGGGCAGAATGCGTCGTAAGCATAAACGTCCATTCCAAAGCCTTTAGCAACTCGAGCCACATTACGGCCAACATTACCAAATGCCAAAATTCCGAGTTTCTTGCCCATAAGTTCTGTACCGGCCTTGCCATTATAGAAATTTCTAACAGCATAAACCATTAAGCCAAATACAAGTTCTGCAACGGCATTTGAATTCTGTCCAGGAGTATTCTCTACAATTACACCTTTTTCCTTAGCATAAGCTGTATCAATGCTGTCGTAACCAGCACCGGCGCGTACTACTATTTTAAGATTTTTAGCTGCATCCAACACAGCCGGAGTAACCTTATCAGAACGTACAATCATAGCATCAGCATCCTTAACGGCATCAAGAAGCTGAGCTACATCTGTATATTTTTCAAGCAACACGAGTTCGTTGCCTGCACCTTCTATTTCTTTCTTTATTCCTTCAACAGCAACAGCTGCAAAGGGTTTCTCAGTTGCTACTAATACTTTCATTTCGTTGTTAATTAAATTGTTGTTTGTAAAATTTAAGGTTAAGACCAAAATACTTTAATGAACAAGAGAAGCACACCATGCCAGAGATTATATGATAATCAACCCTCGCCGACGATATGCTTCTCTTGCATATTCAGCATGTCGCATTTATTCAAGCGACACACCATTACATTTTGTCTGCTACAGCATTAATGCTGAGCTTCAAAGTCTTTCATACATTTAACAAGTGCCTGTACGCCCTCTATTGACTGAGCATTGTAGCAGCTTGCACGGAATCCGCCGACAGAGCGATGGCCCTTGATACCAACCATACCCTGTGAAGTAGCATACTCTAAGAACGGCTTCTCAAGTTCAGCATACTCCTCGTTCATAACGAAGCAGATGTTCATCAGTGAACGGTCTTCTGCATTAACTGTACCGCGGAACAGTTTATTTCTATCGATTTCAGAATAAACGATATCAGCACGCTCATGAGCCAATTTATCCATAGCTTCTACGCCACCCATCTTCTTAATCCAACGGAGGTTTTCGAGAGCTGTATAAATAGGAACAACAGGAGGAGTATTGAACATAGAGCCCTTTTCAACATGAGTCTGGTAGTTCAACATTGTAGGTATCTCTCTCGGAGCCTTACCGAGTTCATCATCCTTAACGATAACGATAGTAACACCTGCCATTGACAAGTTCTTCTGTGCACCGGCATATATACACTTATATTTAGCAACATCTACAGGACGGCTGAAAATGTCTGAAGACATATCACCAATCATAGGAACGTTTACATCAAGTTCCTTGCGGATTTCAGTTCCGTAAATAGTGTTGTTTGTTGTTATATGCAGATAGTCAACATCATCGGGGCAAGTCCAACCCTTAGGAATGAAAGTAAAGTTTGCATCAGCTGAAGAAGCCACTTCAACAACTTCGCCAAACAGTTTGGCTTCCTTCATGGCTTTCTTTGCCCATACACCAGTATTTAAATAAGCAGCTTTCTTTATAAGGAAGTTATAAGGTACCATGCAGAATTCCAAAGAAGCTCCGCCGCCTAAGAAAAGAACAGAGTAGCCTTCAGGAACATTAAGCAGCTCTTTAATAAGTGCCACTGCTTCGTCTATAACAGGCTGGAAATCTTTTGCTCTATGGCTAATTTCTGCCAAAGAAAGGCCGCTGCCATTGAAATCTAAAATCTGTTTCGCAGTATTCTCAATCACTTCGCGTGGAAGAATTGACGGACCTGCATTAAAGTTATACTTCTTCATTTGATAGTTTTGGTTTAAAATTAACAATTATACATTTTTTGCTTCATAGCACTTGCGAAGTTACGACTTTTATTTGAACTGGCAAATTTTTTTCAAGAAAATATATAATCTATTTTCTGTTTATCGCATTATTTTATCAACTCCACTATAGTTTTAATACCTTTTAGCTTTTCGCCGGAAGTTTTCGTCAATACGCTTTTCAATTTTTCACGACTCACAGCTGCATAAGAACAGCGTTCTTTAACATCAATGCGTCCTATGTCATCACCCTTTAGTCCTCCAATTTTACATAAGAATCCCAACACATCACCTTTTGATATTTTATCCTTTTTGCCCTTTCCGATATATAACGTCACCATTTTGGGCTGCGGAGGTGTTTCTATATCATTCGGCAATACGTATTCATCAGGCATGTCTTTTATATATTCAGGAATTGTTTCTTCCGGCCCCAACAAGAGAAATGCCCTGCCACATGCCTCCCAACGGCCCGTGCGCCCTACCCTATGTATATACTCATCTTCACCCTGAGGCAAATGATAATGTATAATATTATCCACATCCGGTATGTCCAAGCCACGGGCAGCCAAGTCTGTACCAACGAGCACACTTGACGAGCCATTGCTAAATTTGTAAATAGCATCCTCGCGTGCCTTTTGGTCAAGTCCGCCATGAAACGCGCTTACAACAAAGCCTTTACTCCGTAAATAATCAGCTACACGTTCAACAGCATCACGATAATTCAGAAATACAATGCTGCTTGACACGCCAAAACTGCATAGCAAGGCGTTAAGAGCATCCAGTTTGTCCTTCTCCTTGCTTTTGACCACAAAAAGATTAATACGTTCAGGTATCTGCTCATCTGTAAGAAAATCAAGACGCACGACTCTGCCCATATTAACAAAGCCGGGTATTTCGTTTGCATCAGTGGCAGACAGCAGCACTCTTCTTTCCACATATGGCAACTTATCTATCAATGCGCTCATTTCCTCATGGAATCCCATCTTCAGACATTTGTCAAATTCATCTATCACCAGATATTTTATACCATCGGCATCAATATTGCCTTTATCAAGGTGGTCATTAAGCCTACCGGGAGTAGCAAATACAATTTGTGGTCTAACCTTACGCAAATTCTTATGTTCGTCCATAGCTGCACGCCCACCATACAAAGGCATTGAGCGCAAGCCACATGCCATACGTGAAAACACATCATGCGACTGCAACGCCAATTCACGTCCGGGAACTACAACCACAGCCTGCACCCTGTCAGATTCAGGATTAAGCATGCCGGCCAATGGCAACAGATATGCCAACGTTTTACCGCTGCCCGTAGCAGACAATATAACCAAATCAGAATCTGTATTCACCAGCACGTCACCTGCCTGATATTGCATCTTGTTTAGAGATTCAATTTTTAACCTCTGTAATATATCTTGAATTTTCATAATGTCAGTCTTTATTCAAAAATCATAATATTTATCACTAAATTTTAGCACCAGACATATGATTGCCGGCAACGCCGCTATCATAGCGTCAGATCATTTATATCGGCAAAGATAATGAAAAATATTGATTATATATAAATATGTGGCAAATTTTATTATTAGATTAAGAACAAAATTTAGTCGGCCAACCATCTTAGCTAACATTACCAGCAATCCGTAGCACCCCACCAATCACCAATTATAACATATTCCGGCGACATACTTAATTTTAATTTCAAGCAGTCATCCACACAACATGACGGGCTAGGATTAAACTCTATTTCCAGAACACGCACCGTCTGCGCCCTGATAATTTCACTAATATTATATTAATTTACTGAATATAAAAAACATATTATCAAGCTGTTACTGTTAGTCGTTAATTTATATATTTGCACATAACATCGAGAATAAAAGCATGCAATAGTACAATTTAAAACCGCGCTCTAAGAATGCTCTAACTAAAACTATGATAATTAATCCGGCAACATTACCAATCGTATATATTACGATAAAATTGGAATAAGAACCATTCTCATCTGCATTATTTACAGCAAATAATTGATTAATATTTTAACAAGTCGTTTATATAATTATATGATGATTGCCGTAACACTAAGCACTAATTAGGATCTTACTGAAGTAGTATAATTATATAAAAGAATTCTTTTTGACACTAAAACACGTCTTAAGCCATTCAATATGTCATTACACTTATGTCACGATTTTATGACGAAATAGAAAATTAAGCGCCCTAAAATGTATTGATTCGGTAAAGTTTATTTACATAACCACATAAAAGGCATGCTTTTATAAGACAACTCAGCCACTTTCGAGGCATAATTCACCCGTATTCTGGCCCCAAAAAGCCGATTTATATTATTAAAAAAGGAACGTTTTGGCATAAAAACACGCCAATTTAATTGCGCACATCGGCACAACTCCGCATAACACATTGAAACTCACTTGTTTACCCTTGCACACAAAAACTATCTGTTTTCACGACCAGCAAATTTTAATTTTTAAATATCGCCGTCTGAGAGCTCCATCTAAAACCAAATAGAAAGCAATCATGCGATAGTATTGACATTATGTCAATTTACGCCATCAACATAAATAACAAGTTCTTAAATAGATGAAAAGAAACAGAACACTGCATTTACCTATTCTAAATTTACGACACATTTACAAAAGCAAACAATCTCACATTGCTAAAAAAATGTTTAAATTAAAAGCAAAAACATGGTATGTCAATAAACAAATTAAATGAATTTCCGTATATTTGCATAATATAGGATTTGGCTCGGCAATACAAAAATCCAAAACAAGTTTTTTGCTTTTTGCAATGCTCTCGCCTTTCGCGATATTTGCATAATATAGGATGCGGCTCGGCAATGCAAATTCAAAAAAGTGTTTTTTGTTTTGCATTGCACTCGCCTTTCGCTATATTTGCACTGCGCAGGACTCGTCAGTTCACTGCACAAGACGCAAAAACGCTATATATAAAAGAGCTGATGCCAAGTGTTTAAACCAACTTTACAAGCTATGCTTTCGGTAAGGCTTAATGCTGGTAAATTTAAACTAAGATAAAAGACTACAAGGCATATGACTTTAACTTCTCTAATAACAAAAGCACTCCCCTTCTTGTTGCTCTGCACAACATTCTTTTCATGTCGTGACGGAGACCGAATTGAAAGTATATTGCGCACGACAGACAGTCTTATGGAAGGACATCCCGACAGCGCATTGTCCATATTGAGGCGCGACTCGCTCGAGATATGCCGTTCGGGCAAAGACTATCGCTTATGGTACGCACTGTCGCGCACCGAAGCCGACGATAAATGCTATATCCTACATGTGTCAGACTCAACCATGCGCGCTGCAGCAAACTATTATAATAGTCATGGCAGTGACTTTCAGCGCGTTCGTGCTAATTATCTTCTCGGCCGCGTCTATTGCGACATGCATCTTTATGGTCATGCCCTGACATCGTTCAACAAAGCCATTACAGTGGAGTCTGAAAACGATTCTACTATAAATCGCTATAAAGCCCGTTCCGCCACATAGGCAGGATATGTTTATGAGGTGAAGGGCTTGCATAAAGATGCGTTGCGATATAATAAGTTGGCATACGGATATGCCAAGCAGGCTGGCGCACAGGTTACTGAGCTTTATTCATTGAGAGATATAGGCCGGTCGTATCGTAATTTAAACAGAAATGACATTGCTATACCTTATTATCAACAGGCTGCAAAAAAAGCGAAGGCTATTAATGACAGTTATCTCTATAATATGGTAAGAGGTGAGTTGGCAGCTATATATATAAAAGAAGGTCTATTGGATAAAGCAAAATATATATTTAATATACCATTGAATGGCTATACAGAAAATAACAAATCGGCGAATTATTATATAAGAGCTGTATACTATGAAAATACAGAACATCTTGATTCTGCAATTTATTATAATAAAAAAGGGATGCGATATGGTTCTTTAAAACAAAACTTACAGGCATCTTTGGATTTAGCCAATTTATATATTAAAGCCGGTGATCAAGCTGATGCAATAAGATATTATAGTCTCTATTCAAATTATGTTGATTCGTTAATGAAAAATCAGGTTGTAGAATATGGAGACTTTATGTCCGGCATGGAACGTATGCTTGATGTTGAACGCAGAAATGCAGATTTGACATCTTCGCGTTTACATCTTGTCATATCATTGTTTGTTCTGATATTATGTATAATCATTTTTTGTCTTGTCTTAGCAAAAATATACCAGAAACGTAAGAAAAAGTATTTAGAGCAGCAAGAGCGCGTAAGACGATATCTCCGTGAACGAAGTTTAAAAGAACAGCAGCGTTCACAACAAAACAAAGAACGTATAGAACTTCTTGAAAATGAGCTGTCAGATTCAAATAAGATGTTGTCAGAACTCCATGAAAAGCTTATCCGCAATGAAACGGAGATGCTGAAATATAAAGAAACCCTATATGCCTTTGAGCAAAAACACCAAGAGCTGTTAGTTGCCGACTTAACTGATACGGATGTATATAAATTGTATCACACTCCAAATGCCGTACCGTCTTCTGCTGATTATCACAGACTTGTTGAAGCCTTGAATAAGGCATACAACAATTTTACAAAACGCCTTAAAGAGTTTTATCCAGACATAAATGATAATGAAGTATGGATTTGCTGTATGGTTAAAGCAGGTCTTTCATCTAAAGAAATATGCAATATCTCACCTTATTCATATAGCTCTCTCGGAATGGCAAAGTCACGCTTATACTTTAAAATGTTTCAAAAAAAGGGAGGAGCAAAAGATCTTGACCATTTCATAAAAGAACTTTAGCGCTATTGTAAATAGCTGAAAATCAATAGATTGTAATTTTGTGAAGTTTTGTGAAGTGAAATATTATCGTATATTTCGCTATTATTTGTACTTTTGTATAAGTTGAATATGAAAATATGAAAAAGCCGTATCCTTATTATTTGCGATATGTGCAATCTTCGTTTTCGTAGCAATAATGCCTAATGGTTTGGCAGGAGATTCCGGATAAGGCATTATAATTAGTAATAGACTTATTTAAATTTTTGGTGGACAAAATATGATTATATTTAAGCTATTAATAACAATTGCGCTGCTTGCGGCGGGTATATATTTTGATATACGTAAGAGAAGAAACGCTCTCGCATGTTTATTCTTTTACGTTTCTTTTCTCACAATGTTTGCCAACGTATTTGAGGATTTGACCAACTGGCATGAGCTGGCCGTAATAGCAACTTGCCTGCTGATATTCGCGGGGATATTGCTTATTGTGAGAAAAATAAATAACAAGTATAAAAGATAATTATAAGTTACAGATTTTTTTATTGAAGAAATCTTAATGTTTTTCTTTAATAAAGTTATATACATACAGAATGAATATAAGAATTTAAATATGGCATATAAATTGGTTCTTTTGTTGTATTCCCTCATCAACTGCTTTACACTTTCAGCCCAGACAACTGACAGCGTGATAATGAGCATTGTTTATACATCTGAATACAACTACTCAAAATATAAGAAGCCTGACCGTTGTGATATGATGCGTCTTGATATAGGAAAGCACGCATCACACTTTTTCAGCGACTATTTTGAGCAGAAACTGGCAAAGATGGACAGCATGAATATGAGTGGAAGCATAAGCGTAAATACAATTAGCACAAAATTTCTTTCGGATCCTTTAACTTATATGCCTGACACGTACGGACAGACAATTCTGCAAGAAGTTATAAACCGGTTTGTTCCCAAAGCTAATGCTAAGGCGAAGTTGCATTTCCTAGAATACTATGACATAAATAAACGATATATATGTTCTTAACAGTCAACAGAAGTATGAGGTCATTGTAAATATGCCAGTGATTAGCTGTTGTCTACATGAATTTTTATCAGCCGTAAAAACATACTTATATGACAGATATTTCGTAATATCCTTTAAATAATTAATTTTATGAGAAAATACATCTTATTACTTTTGCTATTGAATTTTGCTGCGCTGTCGGCCGAGACAGCCGACAGCGTTATGCTGCACATCGTATATAATACAACTTATGCCACATACGGCAACGGACATAAGACCCATGACGTTATGGCATTGGATGTAGGACGTACCATGTCTCATTTTTACAGCGAGGCACAAAGGCTGCGTGACGAGCAGATGAAAAAGATCAATGAAAGCAATCTGCCACTCGAGGTAGCCATAAACAACGCAAAGAACGTTGGCGGAGGAGGTTTGCAATGGCATGTATGCAAGCGCCCTTCAGGTGGTGACAGTATAACGTTTTATGATACGTTTGGGTTAGACGGAGTGAAATACACTGAAGCTGACAACCGGCAGCAATGGAATATCGAAGATGGCGACACCACGATATGCGGATACAGCTGTAACAAGGCATGGACCAATATAGGTGGAAGACGGTGGACTGTATGGTTCACGACATACATTCCGGTAAGCGACGGTCCATGGAAACTGCGCGGACTGCCGGGACTCATACTCAAAGCTGTTGAATCCGACGGAATATATTCATTCTGCTGCACATCTATAACAAGCGGAAACGGAATGTTTGTGGAAATGCCTTCGGGAAATTATACAGATTGCACTTACGATGAATACAAAACGATTTATTATAAATATAACGACGACCCGATACAGTTTCTTGTCACCCGTACCGGCAACTCGCTGCCCATTCCCGGCAGTAAACGGAAGAGCGCGATAATATCAATAGACGAAAAACCGTTTACGCACTGATTACGTCCCTCTCTCTGCGTCTTTTGCGTTATGATATACATCTGTCGCGCTACAAAATTTAAAGTTTTAAGCATGTAAGGAAACAATGCCATGACAAATTGGATTGCAACTTAATGAAGAGAGGCTGATAATATGTTGATGCATTGCATAAAAATAATAAGCTAAGATATGAGAAAATACATGATGATATTCTTGTTGTTGTCGTTTATGACGCTGTCTGCATCCACAGCTGACAGTGTTCGACTTAGCGTAACATATCAGGTGCGATATGCTAATGCAGAAGGTGAAAACGAAGCTAAACAGGACGTGATGAAGCTTGACATTGGCAACAGTGCGTCACACTTTTACAGTTGGATGAACAGAATGAAAGAAGCCTTGATTGACAGCATGAATGCTACAGGGCAAATAAACTTAGAGAAGATACGCAAGCAGGTTAAGCCATATCAAAGCGGGCAGGCGTATCACATTTATAAGAACATTCCGTCACAGGGAAGACAGGTGTATGTCGACAGGGTACTGATAGATTTCTTTAAATATGTAGAAGACATGCCACATATAGAATGGACTCTGACAGAGAGCGACAGCACCGTGGCTGGCTATAGATGCCAAAGCGCTGTGGGCGAATTGCGAGGACGCAGATGGCACGTATGGTTTACCGCCGACATACCCATAGCTGACGGCCCGTGGAAATTATGCGGCCTGCCTGGGCTGATACTCAAGGCTGCTGACGAAACAGGAACATTCTCATTTGTATGCACAGCCATAGAAAAAGGCGACGGACGGCAATTGGCGGTCGACAAGCAAAAGTATGTAGACTGTACTCCTCTGGAACTGCAAGATATCTACAAGGAATATTTTGCCAACATAAAACTTTATATGGAAAAGGTAAACGGCGTTCCGTTCTCCAAACATTATATGGAAACAGAAAACACTGAAGCATTGAGGAAAAAGCCGGTGAATCTGATGGAGACATACAGGCCTTAACCTTTCATCCTCAGTAATGAAACTGCTTATGATTATATGAAAAATAAATTATGCCCAATTATGAAAAAGATATTTGTCCTGATTTTACTTATGATTCCCCTACTGCTCAATGCCCGGACATTTAAGGGCCTTGTTAAGGATGAGGGCGGCAAGCCGCTTCCAGGAGTTTCGGTTATGCTCAAAGGCACAGTAGGACGCATAAGGGCATACGCCATAACGGCTAAGACGGGAGCCTTTACTCTGAAGTATGAAGGAGAAGACGGACAAACCGACTCGCTCGTATTCAGAAGTATGGGCTATGCCACAGTGACGCTGGCTGCAAAGACATATAAAGACGGACGGACAATAACCATGAGGGAAGAAGCTTTCGCGCTGAAAGAAGTGAAGGTGAAACCAGACAAGATAACACAGCGCGGCGACACGATAGACTATCTGGTTAGCAGTTTCCGGCAGAAAAACGACCGCTCGATAGCCGACGTCATATCACGTATGCCCGGAATGGAGGTTGGAAAAGACGGCAGCATAACATATCAGGGCAAAAGCATCAACAAGTTTTATATTGAAGGCATGGACCTCATGGGCAGCAAATATGGCGTAGCGAGCAACAACATAGATGCCGGCAAGGTGAAGAAGGTGCAGGTGATGGAGAATCATCAGCCAGTGAAGACACTTAAGGATGTAGTGTTCAGTGACCAGGCTGCGCTTAACATCGTGCTCGACGAGAAGGTGAAAGATATGTGGCAGGGCGAGATGTCGCTTGCCGGAGGCGCCACTCTGCAGGGAAAGACAGACGCATTGTATGACAGTCGGGCATTGGCAATGCTGTTTTCGCGCAAGATGCAGAGCATATCAATGTATAAATGCAACAATACAGGCAAGGACATAAGCAGCGAAGTTGGCTCATTGGCATCGCTCGAAGAGAGCGTGCCGGCTGCAGGCGGACTGCTTTCGGGTATTGGTCTGGGCAGAACAGGACTTGACGAAAGCCGAACCATGTTTAACAACACACATATACTTGCCACCAACTGGCTGTTTAAGACGGCGGCAGACAACGACCTGCGACTTCAACTTACGGGGCTGTTCGACAAGAGTCTGGAGCGGCAGCAGTCGCAGACTGTTTATACCGACTTAGGCAGCGGAGCCGTGATAACACAGGACAACGACGCACGGGCATACCGTAACGAATACGAAGGCGAGCTGATGTATAAAGTGAATAAAGACAGGCTATATCTTGAAAACACCCTTAAAGGATATACAGACTTTAACCGCAGCCTCGGTACATCTGTACTTAACGGACAGACAACGCAGCAGAGCGTAAGGCCGCGTGAAAGATATGTGGCAGACGATCTGCGTTTCATTAAGAATTTTTCAGGCGGAAACAGTTTTTCGTTAAGTTCAGCTGCCGCTTATCATTATAAACCCGGAACGCTGCTCATATCAGACGGATCGGCAGAGACACTCAACATAGGTCAGTTAGACTGGAAAACTTATACAAACTTCAGGCACAGATTATGGTTACTGAATATTACATATACCGTAGGATTTGACCTGAAACGGCAGAACATAGACGTAGAAAACTCGGTGAACACAGCTACAGATAAGTATGATGAATATAGGGTTTACGTATCTCCTGACATAAGCATTAAAACACACGACGTAAGTATCAGTCTTAATGTGCCGATAAACTGGCGCTATCGCAGTCTGAATTCGCTGTCGGCACATAAGTTTACGGCAGACCCATCACTCTATTTCAGCTATGAGCCAACAGCGCGATGGCAACTTACGGCAGGCGGTTCATATTCATGGATGCCGCAGGACGCACTGACATCCATGCCGACGCTAGTGTTCACCGACTATATAACAGCGCGTCGCGGCAACGGACAGCTTGACTATATTGACGTTTTTGTATTGAATGCCGCTGCAAGGTATAAGAACGTGATAAGCGGATTTTTTGCCAATGGCGGAATCGTCTACAGCCGTATGGGCAACATGCTGATGTATAAGGGTGAACTTGTAGATAATGTTTATTGCAGCACTCCGTCAGACCAACGCTCGTCCGTAAGCATGATTACGCTTAACGGCTCGGCAAGTAAGAGCTTCGACTGGGCCAGTCTGTTGCTTAAATTATCTGCACGGCAGACATGGAACAACTACAGCATGCTCATAAATGACAATGTGCAGCCATTCAGGATGGAAAGCAGCGAGATAAAGCTCAACATCTCTATAAAGCCTCTATATTGGCTCTCTGCCGACTTGACGTCTTCACTAAACCGAAACCATCAGACCAATCAGGAGAGTACAGACGGTTATGACGAAACATTATGTTATTTTACCCATAAACTGCGCACATATATCATGCCTGGCAACTGGATTATTGAGTTTGACAACGAGATGTATCACAGCAACGACGAATCGGTGTCGACAACATTGTTTTCCGACCTTTCGATAACATACAAGACACGACACATTGAGATAGGCGCAGCTTGTCATAACCTGTTTGGTAAAGATCTGTTTGAGCGCCGATATTTCACAGACACACAACGCATATATACATCCACCCGTCTGCGTCCACGAGAAATATTGTTCAAGGTACGTTTCAGTTTGTAGTGACAGAATGACCGTAAAAATTCATAGCGTGCTGGCTAAAAGAACAGAATCGTCATCAGAATTGAAACTGTATTTTTGCTTTATATAAAACGGATTTTAGTACTATTTTTCGCTAATAGAAAATAGAAATGCGGCTGAAAATATGGATGCGCAAAAAAGGTAAAAATGTATATGAACTAATGACTGATTTGAAGTAAATGTGATGGTATCTGAAAAGATAAGAGGGTGAGGCTAAACAATCAGCCCCACCCTTTTATTTTTGTATTGCTCAATAATAACGAACTGTCGGATAATAATTAATTGCTATTCGAACACTTCTTCAATACCTCCTGCGCTATAGTCATCAAACTCTGAAACACAGGGGTTGAAATCTTCAGGTATATCAAACTTCTCGTTAGGATCGTATCCCAGGGAACGGTCGGCAAACACCTTCTTCATGTAATACGCCCAGATAGGCAAAGCCATATTGGCGCCCTGTCCCATTCTGGTAGAGTCGAAGTGAATGTCACGATCTTCACCGCCAACCCAACAGCCGCTTACCAAAGATGGCGTGAAACCCATAAACCAAGCATCGGCATTACGGTTGGTGGTACCTGTCTTGCCTCCCATATCACACTCAACCTTATACTTATATCTCATTCGGCTACCTGTACCACCATCCATCACAGCCTTAAGCATCTCGAGCATTTTATAAGCACTCTCTTCGCTTATCACCTCATTCATACGTGGCTGGAACGTAGCTATTACGTTGCCTTCGTTGTCCTCTATCTTTGAAACAAACATAGGCGAACAATGTATTCCATGATTTGCAAACGTAGTGTAAGCACTTACCATCTCACATACAGAGGCTTCATTAGGGCCAAGACAAAGTACAATAGACGGATATACGCCATAAGTATTTATACCGAAATCACGCAATATACGCAAAAAATCCTGAGGATTAATACGACTCATCAAATACGCAGATATCCAGTTGTTCGACTGTGCAAGTCCCCATTTCAGAGTTACCATTTGTCCATATCTTGACCGACTGCCATTTCTTGGTGTCCAGTTGCCATAAGATCTCTGAACATTGGGTGCAACATCACAAGGCGACATACCGTTAGACATACTTAAAGCATAAAGGAACGGCTTTATCGTTGATCCCACCTGCCTGCGTCCCTGTGTAGCCATATCATAAGTAAAATGAGTAAAATCTACGCCTCCTACATAAGCCTTGACAGCACCATTATGCGGATCCATACTGACAAAACCAGAACGCAAGAATGATTTTATATAACGAATTGAATCGAGCGGTGTCATCACAGTATCTATATCACCATGATACGTGAATACAGACATCTCAACAGGTGTTCTAAATGCTTTTTGTATTTCACTTTCCGTAGCACCCTGCTCTTTCATTGCCCGATATCTCTCGCTTTGTCTTATAGACCTGTTCAGAATTCCTTTTACCTCAGCAGCAGTAAGAGCATTAGTAAACGGAGCATTTGGCTTTGTTCTGTTCTCTTTCGTAAAAGCCGGCTGAAGATAATTCCCCACATGCTTCAATACGGCCTCCTCAGCATACTTCTGCATTCTAGAATCTATTGTTGTAAAAATCTTCAAACCATCTGTATACACATTATAAGGTTCACCGTTCTTCTTATGATTCTTATTACACCAGCCATACAAAGGATCCGTCTCCCATGCCAAAGAATCAATTGTAAACTGAACCCTATTCCAAGATGGATAATCTTCCAACGTTGGTTTTTGAGCCATAATGTATTGTCTTAAAAACTCTCTAAAATAAGTTGCAATACCATCCTTATGGTCAACACGATGAAAATTAAGAGCCAAGGGCTCATCATGAGCTTTCTGATATTCTTCATTTGTAAGATATCCAGCTTTCAACATTTGCCCCAGAACAACATTACGGCGATCTGTACATCTTTCAGGATATCTTACAGGATTAAAATATGAAGGATTCTTACACAAGCCAATAAGTGTGGCAGACTCTGTCAATGTAAGATTTTTAGGATCCTTGTCAAAATAAACATCAGCAGCGGTCTTGATGCCTACGGCATTATGGAGAAAGTCGAAATAATTAAGGTACATTGTTATTATTTCTTCTTTTGTATAAAAACGCTCAAGTTTCACAGCAATAACCCATTCTATTGGCTTCTGCAACAAACGTTCAAGTGTGCTTTTAGCTGTAGCTGAATAGAGTTGCTTTGCAAGTTGCTGGGTTATTGTTGAACCGCCACCTGCGCTTTTCTGTCCTAAAATTCCACGTTTTACAACAGCACGAGTTAATGCGATAAAATCTATGCCGGAATGTTCGTAAAATCGTTCGTCTTCTGTAGCGACCAAAGCCTGAACCAAATAAGGCGATATACCATCATAATCAACATGTACCCTATTTTCACGATTCATATTATATGTACCAAGAATCTTGCCGTCTACAGAATAAACCTGAGAGGCATATCGGCTAATAGGGTTTTGCAAATCTTCCAAATCTGGCATATAACCAATCCATCCAAACCATATGGAAGTAAAACTAACAGCCAAAAATACTATAACCGCACAAAGCGTTCCCCAAAGGATACGCACAAATGTTTTTCTCATTATTTATAATAAAAAACTAATTAGCTGCAAAAATACTATTTTTCTTTTGAAATATCAATCATAAATTAAAAATAATGCTTAACTTAGCGGTCGAATTAGAAACACTACATTAATGGGAAAACATAATTTTGTAACTATTGCTGATTTATCTAAGGAGAAAATTCTTTACATGATAAAGTTGGCACAAGAGTTTGAAAAACATCCTAACAGAGAAATTCTAAAAGGCAAGGTTGTAGCTACGCTTTTCTTTGAACCTTCTACACGTACTCGCCTAAGTTTTGAAACTGCAGCAAATAGACTTGGAGCACGTGTTATAGGATTTAGTGACGCGAAAGTAACAAGCGCGACTAAAGGAGAAACATTAAAGGATACGATATTAATGGTATCCAACTACGCCGATGCGATTGTAATGCGCCACTATATTGAAGGTGCTGCACAGTATGCAAGTGAAGTTGCCCCAATACCAATTATTAATGCTGGAGACGGTGCACACCAACACCCCTCACAATGTATGCTTGATTTATACTCAATATACAAGACGCAAGGCACACTTGAAAATCTGAATATATGTCTCGTTGGTGATTTGAAATACGGAAGAACTGTTCACTCTCTTATCATGGCAATGAGACACTTCAATCCAACGTTCCATTTCATTGCACCTAAGGAACTTGCAATGCCTAATGAATATAAAATTTATTGTAAAGAACATAATATAAAATATGTGGAACATACGGCATTCAACGAAAAAATAATAAACGAGGCCGATATTCTATATATGACACGAGTACAGAAAGAAAGATTCTCTGACTTAATGGAATATGAGAAAGTAAAAAATGTTTATATTCTAAAAAACGACATGCTCAATAACGCAAGGGATAACATGAAAATATTGCATCCGCTTCCACGTGTTAACGAAATAGAATATGAGGTTGACACAAATCCGCATGCATATTATATCCAGCAGGCACAAAACGGCCTTTATGCACGTGAGGCTATCATATGCGACGTGCTAGGCTTGTCTATGGATGAAATCATTAACGACCCTACTATTATTAAATAAGCAGAACTTTATTAAGCCAGTAAACAATGAGCAAGAAAGAAAGATTGGTAGCAGCAATAGAAAATGGTACCGTCATTGACCATATACCTTCAGAAAAGACATACGAAGTGGCCAATATTTTAGGACTTCAGAATTTGAAAACTGTAGTTACTATAGGCTATAATTATCTGTCAAAGAAAATCGGACATAAAGGAATTATCAAAGTCGAGGACAAATTCTTCACAGATGAAGAAATCTCAAGACTTTCTGTTGTTGCTCCAAATGTCGTTCTCAACATCATACGCAACTATGAGGTTGTTGAGAAGAAAAAAGTCGTTACACCCAACGAACTTCAAGGAATCATCAAATGCAATAATCCTAAGTGTATTACAAATAATGAACCGATGAAAACCGTGTTCCATGTAATAGATAAAGAAAATGGCATTATTAAATGTCATTATTGCGACAAGGAACAAGATATTAATAAGGTTAAACTCGTATAAGTTATAGAATAATTATCTTGCATGCATCGATATTTTTTTATATTTTTGCATAACTATTAATAACCTAAACACAACATTCATATTAAAATCTATCGTATGGAAAGAGATCAAGTAATTTTCGACCTCATCGAAAGAGAACATCAAAGACAGTTAAAGGGAATGGAACTCATTGCCTCAGAGAACTTTGTAAGTGATGAAGTTATGCAGGCTATGGGCTCATACTTGACAAACAAGTATGCAGAAGGCCTTCCAGGAAAACGCTATTATGGCGGTTGCGGTGTTGTAGACGAAGTTGAAACACTGGCTATCGAACGCGTAAAAAAACTTTTTGGTGCAGAATTCGCAAATGTTCAGCCTCACTCTGGAGCACAGGCAAATGCTGCTGTTCTTTTAACTGTATTAAATCCAGGAGATACGTTCCTTGGGCTTAACCTTGCCCATGGAGGTCACTTGTCTCATGGCTCAAGTGTAAACACATCAGGTATATTATATAATGCTGTAGGATACAATCTCGACAAAGAAACTGGTCGCGTTGACTATGACGAGATGGAAAAACTGGCAATCGAGCATAAGCCCAAATTAATCATTGGCGGTGGTTCAGCATATAGCCGCGAATGGGATTACAAACGCATGCGTGAAATTGCAGACAAAGTAGGAGCAATTTTAATGGTTGACATGGCCCATCCTGCAGGCCTTATTGCCGCTGGCCTTTTGGATAATCCTGTTAAATATGCACATATTGTAACATCTACAACTCACAAAACACTACGTGGCCCAAGAGGCGGTATTATCCTTATGGGTAAAGACTTTGAGAATCCATGGGGAAAGAAGACACCTAAAGGTCAAATCAAGATGATGAGTCAGCTTCTTAACAGTGCTGTATTCCCTGGTACACAGGGCGGACCGCTGGAGCATGTAATAGCAGCAAAAGCAGTAGCATTTAATGAAGCACTACAACCAGAATTTAAAGAATGGGCTATGCAAGTTAAGAAAAATGCGACTGTACTTGCTGACGAACTCATTAAACGCGGCTTTACTATCGTAAGTGGAGGAACAGACAACCACTCTATGCTCGTTGACCTGCGTTCTAAATATCCTGATCTTACAGGAAAAGTTGCAGAAAGTGCATTAGTTGCTGCTGATATAACCGTAAATAAGAATATGGTTCCGTATGATACACGCAGTGCATTCCAAACATCAGGAATACGTCTTGGCACTCCTGCTATAACAACAAGAGGAGCAAAAGAAGACCTCATGGTTCTTATCGCAGACCTTATTGAAGAAGTTCTGAACAGTCCTGAAGATGAAAACGTAATTTCTTCAGTGCGTCAAAGAGTGAATGAAACAATGTCAAAATACCCACTTTTTGCATATTAATATAAACAGAAAGTAATATATTATTATGGCATGCCTACATTACCTGAGGCATGCCATATTATTTATATTTACATTGACGACAAATAGATAAATAATATCCATATATAACACTAAAACGATAAGACGACCCAAATACAGAACAAAGCAAGATGTAAAATCGCACAATGATAGACCAAGAAAGGATTTTTAAATATTTTTATTACAACAACCAAACCAACAAACACAAAAAATTTGGAAGTTTAAATTATTTGTTATAATTTTGCAGCCGATTTAGTCCGTATAGGCTCAAACAAGCTATGACACGATGTCATACGCCTTACGGAAAAAACCGTTTAACATAATAAAATGTACGCAATTGTAGAAATTAACGGTCAGCAGTTCAAGGCTGAACAGGGCAAGAAACTGTTCGTTCACCACATGAAAGATGTGAAAGAAGGCCAGGCTGTTGAATTCGACAAGGTACTGCTTGTCGACAAAGAAGGTTCAGTACAGGTAGGTGCACCAACCGTAGACGGTGCAAAGGTAGTATGTGAAGTTGTAAATCCTCTTGTAAAAGGTGACAAAGTCATCGTTTTCAAGATGAAGCGCAGAAAAGATTACCGTAAGAAGAACGGACATCGTGCTCAATTCACTGAAGTACAAATCAAAGAAGTAATCGCTTAAATTTTAGGAGGAACAAGAAATGGCACATAAAAAAGGTGTAGGTAGTTCTAAGAACGGACGTGAGTCAGCTTCTCAAAGATTAGGCGTTAAGATTTGGGGTGGTCAGAAAGTAATTGCTGGTAACATTATTGTTCGTCAGCGTGGTACTAAGCACAACCCTGGCAAGAACGTAGGTATTGGTAAAGATGATACTCTTTATGCTTTGGTTGACGGCGTGGTTAATTTCCACAAGGGCCGCAGAGACAAGAGTGTTGTATCTGTAATACCTGAAGCAGAAGCTTAAACAAAAGAATTTTTAATTATTTATTCCAAACAAACACAAGAATCCCTTTTCTCACACGAGAATCGGGATTTTTGCTTTTTTTAGTCGCTACAAAAAATATTTTTTGTAAATTTGCATCTGTTATTATAAAATATAAATTTGTATGCTTACACTAAAACTCATCAGTGAAGAAACTGAACGTGTAATTAAAGGGCTTGAGAAAAAACACTTTAATGGTGCCAAAGAGGCTATTGACAATGTCTTAGCATTGGATAAGACCAGACGTGAAACCCAGCAAAAGCTTGACAAGAATCTGCAGGAATGCAAATTGTTGTCAGCACAAATTGGCTCTCTAATGAAAGAAAAGAAAACAGACGAAGCCAATGCGATTAAAGAAAATGTATCCAAGCTAAAAGAAAGTGCCAAAAATCTTGAGCATCAATTAGATAAAACCCAAGAAAAACTGACAGAACTACTCTGTACAATCCCCAACATTCCAAACGACGATGTTCCGGAAGGTAAAGATGCATCAGATAATGTTATCGTAAAAGAAGGCGGACAAATACCCGACCTTCCAGAAGATGCTTTATGCCATTGGGATCTATGCAAAAAATTCAATTTAATAAACTTCGATTTAGGTGTAAAAATTACAGGAGCCGGATTCCCTATATATATAGGAAAGATGGCACGTTTTCAAAGAGCGCTCGAAGCATTTTTTCTTGAAGAAGCACGTAAAAGCGGATACTTGGAAATACAACCTCCATATGTAGTAAATGAAGCATCTGGATACGGAACAGGCCAGTTACCAGACAAGGAAGGTCAAATGTATCATTGCAACATGGACAATCTTTATCTTATTCCTACAGCAGAAGTTCCTGTAACCAATATATTCAGAGACGTCATATTGGACGAGAAAGATCTTCCAATCAAAAGATGTGCATATTCTGCATGTTTCAGACGTGAGGCTGGTTCATATGGTAAAGACGTGAGAGGACTTAACAGATTACATCAATTTGATAAGGTTGAAATTGTCCGCATAGATAAGCCAGAACATTCTTATGAATCACTTAATGAAATGCTTGCACATGTTGAAGGATTGTGTCAGAAACTAGAATTGCCATATCACATTTTACGTCTTTGTGGAGGCGACATGAGTTTTACATCAGCTATTTGCTATGACTTTGAAGTCTATAGCGCTGCACAAAAGAAATGGCTCGAAGTTTCATCTGTCAGCAACTTCGAAAGTTATCAGGCTAATCGTCTAAAATGCCGCTATCGCAATTCTGAAACAAAAAAAACAGAACTGTGCCACACATTAAATGGCTCTGCATTAGCTTTACCTCGCATTGTAGCTACAATAATTGAAAACAATCAAACACCAGAAGGTATTAAAGTTCCCAAAGCGCTTATACCATACTGCGGATTCGATATGCTTGACAATAATAACTTTTAAATACAAATCTATTGCAAAACCTAAATTTATGGTTTATGGTTTGCTACCATAAACCATAAATTATATAACACCTTAATTATTAAATACTACTCCATAAAACAACAATGAACAAGATTATCCGTAAGGAACAATTCTCAGAGAAAGTATTTCTCTTTGAAGTAGAAGCGCCACTGATTGCAAAAAGCCGGAAAGCCGGTAATTTTGTGATTGTAAGAATTGGCGAAAATGGCGAACGTATGCCCCTCACAATTGCAGATGCAGACATAGAAAAAGGAACCATTACAATGGTTGTACAAAAAGTAGGTCTGTCATCAATTAAGATGTGTAATCTGAACGTCGGAGATTATATCACAGACGTTGTTGGACCACTTGGAAATCCTACAGACATTAAAAAATTTGGAACCGTAATATGTGCAGGAGGTGGAGTTGGAGTTGCTCCAATGCTTCCTATTATAAAAGCATTAAAAGCAGCAGGCAATAGAGTTTTATCTGTAATTGCAGGACGAAACAAAGATTTAATTATACTTGAAAATGAAGTCCGAGAGAATAGTGATGAAACTATAATAATGACAGATGACGGGTCTTATGGGGAAAAAGGAGTCGTAACAGTCGGTATTGAAAAACTTATAAATCAAGAACATATTGATAAAGTTTTTGCTATCGGACCTCCTATTATGATGAAGTTTAGTTGCATGCTCACACAGAAATACAATATCCCAACAGATGTATCCCTAAATACAATCATGGTCGACGGTACTGGAATGTGCGGTGCATGTCGACTTACTATTGGTGGAAAGACAAAGTTTGTTTGCATTGACGGTCCTGAATTTGACGGAGCATTAGTTGACTGGGATGAAATGTTTAAACGCATGGGGACATTCAAACGTGCAGAACAAGAAGAACTAGAACATTTTGAAGAGCACCTAAATGCGACAAAACAAAGCAATGAGGATAAAGAAGAGCACCTAATTAGCGCAAACGACCAAATTACAGACGAACCTATAGACGTTTTGACTAACAGAAACTCAGAATGGCGTAAAGCTCTGCGTGCAACGATGAAACCTAAAGAGCGGACTGCCATTAAACGAGTAATAATGCCAGAATTAGATCCTTCTTATCGCTCTACCACAAGATATGAAGAAGTTAATAAGGGTTTGACAAAGGAGATGGCTATGACAGAGGCTAAAAGATGCCTTGACTGTGCCAAACCAACATGCATAGAAGGCTGTCCGGTTAATATCAATATTCCGTCATTCATCAAGAATATTGAACGAGGCCAGTTCTTAGCCGCAGCTAAAGTACTTAAAAACACCTCTGCCCTACCCGCTGTATGTGGACGTGTTTGTCCACAGGAAAAGCAGTGTGAAAGCCAATGTATACATCTTAAGATGAATGAACCTGCTGTTGCAATTGGATACCTTGAACGTTTTGCTGCAGATTATGAACGTGAAAGTGGACAGATCTCATTACCAGAAATAAGTTCTTCCAACGGTATTAAGATTGCTGTTGTCGGCTCTGGTCCTGCTGGACTAAGTTTTGCAGGGGACATGATAAAAAAGGGATATGACGTATATGTATTTGAAGCTTTACATGAAATAGGTGGAGTGCTTAAATATGGTATACCAGAATTCCGTCTTCCAAACAAGATTGTCGATGTAGAAATTGACAACCTACGAAAAATGGGAGTTCATTTCCAAACAGACTGCATTATAGGAAAAACTATCAGTATAGAACAGCTTGAGAGTAATGGTTTTAAAGGCATCTTCGTCTGCTCTGGAGCCGGTTTGCCTAATTTTATGAACATACCTGGTGAAAATCTGATAAATATTATGTCATCTAATGAATACCTGACACGTGTAAACCTAATGGATGCAGCCAACCCAACAACCGACACACCTCTAAATATTGGCAAACATGTACTAGTTGTAGGTGGTGGAAATACTGCGATGGATTCATGTAGAACAGCTAAACGTTTAGGAGCAGACGTTACATTAGTATACAGACGTTCTGAAACAGAAATGCCAGCAAGATTAGAGGAGGTCAAACATGCAAAAGAAGAGGGAATTAATTTTATGTGCCTACATAATCCGATAGAATATATATCGGATGAAAATGGTGCTGTAAAGCAGGCTGTGTTACAAGTTATGACTTTAGGAGAGCCAGATGCGTCAGGAAGAAGAAGTCCTGTACCTGTTGAAGGTAAAACAATCACAATAGACGTTGACCAAGTCATAGTAGCCATAGGTGTATCACCAAACCCGTTAGTACCGAAATCTATTAAAGATTTAACTCTCGGACGCAAAAATACCATAGTTGTAAATGATGAGATGCAAAGCTCGCGCCCAGAGATTTATGCAGGAGGTGATATTGTCAGAGGTGGAGCTACTGTAATATTGGCAATGGGTGACGGACGACGCGCAGCTCACAACATGGACAAACAACTCATGAAAGAAAATAAATAATGAATGGATTATATACAATCATATTACTCATACTAAGCAATGTGTTTATGACACTTGCTTGGTATGGGCATTTAAAACTTCAAGCATCAGGAATATCAGCAAAATGGCCCATGATAGGAGTTATTCTTTTTTCATGGGGTATTGCATTCTTTGAATATTGCTGTCAAGTTCCTGCAAATCGCATCGGATTCCAAGATAACGGAGGCCCCTTTAATCTTATACAACTTAAAGTTATTCAAGAATGTATAAGTTTAGGTGTATTCGCCGTAATAGCAAATATTCTGTTTCAGGGTCAAACACTGCATTGGAATCATGTACTTGCATTTTTACTAATAATATGTGCAGTATATCTTGTTTTTATGAAATAACAAATATTTCTAATCATAAGAACGATATATCATGCCTATTTTATCTGATAACGAAAAACTTGAAAGAAAAATCATAAGTCGCTTTCAAAAAGCGATTTATGATTATAATCTTATTTGTGATAATGATAATATTTTGATTGGAATATCTGGTGGTAAAGATTCCCTTTGCCTAGTAGACTTAATCAGTAGAAGACTAAGAATCAATAAGCCTTCATTTTCTGCAGAAGCACTTCATATAAGAATGGCAAACATAAAATACGAATCAGATATATCCTATCTTAAAAACTTCACGGAAAGTAGAGGTATAAAGTTTAATGTTGTGACTACAGAATTTAATACCATGACAGATAAAAGGAAATCACCATGTTTTCTATGTTCATGGAATCGCCGCAAGCAGTTATTCACAATAGCTCAAGAACTTGGATGCAATAAAATAGCTTTAGGACATCACATGGATGACATAATTCATACAACTATGATGAATTTATATTTTCAAGGCAGTTTTTCAACTATGCCTGTACGTCTGAAAATGAGAAAAATGCCAATCACAATAATTCGTCCTTTATGCCTAGAAGAAGAAAAAGACATCAAGCAATATGCAATAAACAACAACTATAAAAAACAGATTAAATTATGTCCATATGAAACTGATTCACATAGAAATGATATCTGTTTGTTGTTTAACGAAGTTGAAAAAATGAATAATGAGGCAAGATATTCCATCTGGAACGCATTAGAAAAGAATGGAAAACTCATTGAAGAATAGCCTAATTTTAGTTAAACGAAAATTTCGCCATTCAAAAAAGACATTTATCCTTTCCACTTTCAAACAAATTACGCTATCTTTGCATATCGAGGTGTACTATATGCCTCGTAAAAGCATTGTACTCATATAAAAAGGGATTCCGAACAATGTGTTTATCAAAATAAATAATAACCTTAAAAAACTAGTTAAAGTAATGTCAAATAAACGTTTCATATATTTTATACTGATTATTTTGGCTACAAATGTATCATTTAATGTCTTCGCGCAAAAATCAAGAACCACAAAAAAGGCAGCCACAACAAAAATAACATCAGAAGATCAGGCACAGATGTTATACGAAACGATGCTACCTTCAACAGAACAGATAATGATAATTGATAGTATTATTGCTGATAAAAATAATTTTTTGAACAAAATACCATTGACTAAAGAATCTGGGAGCGTGAATTCTTATAACAACTTTTGGAAAGTATCCGACCAAGTGCAATCGTACACATATATGAATGAATTTGGAAATAAAGTATATTTCTCAAAAAAAGATGAAACAGGCCATTTACGACTTTATACAGCTGATAAACTTAACGGAAAGTGGAACGATATAAGACGTATAACAGATTTTGATGATGAATTTACAGATATAAATAACCCATATATGATGTCAGACGGAATAACTTTATATTTCGCCGGTAAAAGCAAAGATAATTTAGGTGGCTATGACATATATGTAACTATGTATGATGCAGATTCTGCCCGTTTCTACAAACCAGAGAATATAGGTCTTCCATACAACTCAACAGGAAATGATTATTATTGCATAATAAACGAATTTGATTCTATTGGATGGCTTGTTACAGACAGAAGACAACCTGAAGGTAAGGTTTGTATATACACATTTGTTCCGTCAACATCACGTACTATATACGATGACGTTAATATGGATGATAACAAATTGAAAGATCTTGCAGATATCAAAAGTATACAAGCGACATGGACAGATGCAAAAAAACTTAAAGATGCTAGAAATAGGCTGTCCAAACTTATTAAACGGAAAACGGAAAGTGAAAACAAGAATATTTCATTTATCGTAAATGATAATACAGTATATACTAGTCCTACAGACTTTAAATCAGTACCAAATCAAAAACGTTTTTTGCAATTATGCGAAATGAAACAAAAAATAAAAGATACAGAATTACAACTTGAAACATATAGGAAAAGATATACGACAAATAAGAATAAAGCATTAGGTAAAGAAATTAGAGATATAGAATACCAGCTTGAGAAACTTCACAAATATACCCAAACATTAGAAAAAGAAATAAGAAATACTGAAAACATTGCAATTAATGAACAATAAAATATAGGAGGAAAAACATATGGGAAAACGATATTTTGAAGAGTCTGAATTAATAATTAATCCAGATGGTAGTGTATTTCATCTTCATGTAAGACCCGAGGACCTTGCAGATAAGGTTATTCTTGTTGGAGATCCAGGAAGAGTTGAATTAGTAGCTTCACATTTTGACACAAAAGAATGTAATATTGAAAGTAGGGAATTTCATACAATAACCGGAACATATAATGGCAAACGAATAATGGTCACATCAACAGGTATTGGCTGTGACAACATTGACATTGTAATGAACGAAATCGATGCACTTGCAAATATTGATTTCAATACACGTACAGAAAAAGAAAAAATACGACAGTTAGATATTGTTAGAATAGGTACATGCGGAGGTTTACAACCATACACACCTGTTGGAACTTTTATTTGTTCAGAAAAATCAATTGGATTTGATGGACTCTTAAACTTCTATGAAGGGCGTAATGCCGTGTGTGATCTTGCAATGGAAAGAGCCCTTTTAAATCATCTTGGTTGGACTGGAAATATGTGTGCACCTGCTCCGTATATAATAGATGCAGATTCTGAGCTTGTTGAACGCATAGCAGATAAGGATATGGTTAGAGGTGTAACTATTGCCTGCGGTGGTTTCTTTGGGCCACAAGGTCGTCAATTACGCATTCCATTGACTGATCCCAAACAAAATGAAAAGATAGAAAAGTTTGAATATAACGGCTTAAAAATAACAAACTTTGAAATGGAAAGTTCCGCTCTTGCAGGACTTGCTCGCCTTATGGGACATAAAGCAACAACATGCTGCATGGTTATTGCGAACCGTGTTGCAAAAGAGGCAAATACTGGGTATAAAAATCAAATTGATGATTTAATAAGAATTGTTCTTAATCGCATATGATATATGCATTACATTAAAAAATGAAACAATTATTATTAGTCTGTATGATGCTGTGCTATAGTCAATATTTATTAGCACAATACGACTTTATTAGACCTGTAAAAGATTCAATACCCGGAGGATATGATTTCTGGGTATATACCCCACTCGACTATTATTATACGCTTGAGAATACACCAGTAATAATTTTCTTACACGGCCAAAGTTTATGTGGAAATGACCTTAATAAAGTAAGGCGATATGGACCATTAGATGCAATAGTTAAAGGCAGACAAATTGATGCATTAGTTATTGTTCCACAAAACCCTGGCGGGTCATGGAATCCGTACAAAATAAATCAAGTTTTAGAATGGACAAAAAATAATTATTCAATGGACTCAACACGCGTATATGTAATTGGAATGAGTCTTGGTGGATACGGAACGCTTGATTTTACCGGAACTTATCCAAATAAAGTTGCTGCAGCTATGGCGCTTTGCGGTGGATGTACGCTCAAAGACAAAACAGGTTTAGGAAACGTACCATTATGGATAATACATGGTACTGCAGACAGAGCAGTATCAATAAAAGAATCAAAAGTCGTTGTCGACGAATTAAAACAAACAAATAATGACACAAGACTTAAATTTGATTGGCTAAAAGGTGCTTCACACGGGGCATTAGCACGAATATTATATATGAATAAAACATACGAATGGCTCTTCTCACATTCTCTTTTAGATACTGGCCGACCTGTTAATAATGACATTGATATTGTAAAGTCTGATTTATCAAAAGCATATCAAGATATAATATCAGGTTCACCAGACCCAGAAGTTGTATATGACAAAACAATTTATTAGAAATTTCGACACTGTCCAAAATTTTGTGTGAATGGAAACAGGATTCAGTTGTAAGTTACTTCTTATATCTGGATTCTGTTTTCAAAAATGAGTATAAACTGATTCATAATCAATCCCCAGTTATGAATAGGCTGTGTCCATTTCTTCTCAATCTCCATAATTGAAAGAAAGACGGTCTTTTTTACGGCCTCATCCGAAGGGAAAGAAAGCTTTGACTTTGTGTACTTTCTGATTTTCCCGTTCAGATTCTCAATAAGATTTGTGGTATATATTATTTTTCTTATTTCCAGCGGGAATTGGAAGAAAACAGTCAGGTCATCCCAGTTGTTTCTCTAGGAGCGTATGACGTAAGGATACTTTGCTCCCCATTTCCTTTCCAGATTGTCAAGTTCTGTGGATGCGACCTCTTTATTGGGTGCATTATAGACATTCTTCATATCCGCCGTAAACTCTTTCTTATCCTTATAAACGACATATTTACAGGAGTTTCTGATCTGGTATACCATACAGATTTGGGTGGATGACAGAGGGAATACGGTACGGATGGTATCCGTAAATCCATTCAGGTTGTCGGTACAGGT
>ENA-OPDU01000031-OPDU01000031.1-human-gut-metagenome-genome-assembly--contig:-NODE-31-length-38325-cov-3.590959_pt1 | contig 38325 bp, 49 predicted proteins | sample MGYA00241294_ERZ501522 | MGnify/ENA primary metagenome ERZ501522 (study PRJEB25962, sample SAMEA2042430) | human gut metagenome | biome: human gut; feature: human-associated habitat; material: faeces...
GGACAAACAGAATGGTGACATCCGGTTGAAGGCAAGAATTCCGTAAAACGGATTTAAGCCATTGCAACATAACTTGAATAAAATAATCTTTCGAACACTAGTGTTACATAATCCAGGAATTTTTCGAAACATTTTTTACCGATGACATACACCTTGTCACGAAAATTAAGAAGAACATGAAGAACTCGCTTGTGAACATGTACGACAAGATACTGCTTAGGAATAGGGCACTTGTAGAAACCGTCAACGACGAGCACAAGAATGTCTGCACCATAGAGCATACAAGACACCGCTCGATTGACAACTTTGTAGCAAATCTGATTGCAGGACTTATTGCATATAATCTTCTACCTAAGAAACCGTCAATGAACATTGACATTATTGACAAAAGCAGGCTTATTGCATAGAATTCTTATACCGAACTCACGTTAGAATAAAGGTCAAGGTATACCTCCTCGAAGAACTTGTCTGAACGTCTGGCGTTGCATCCGACAAGGTACTGCGTCTGGGAACCTTTTTTAAACCGAGATGCTGTAGTTTCCTGACCTCTGTTGTCATCAGCTTCTATCTCGCGAAGGGAGTCGAAACGCATGATTACAGCATAGAGCATGGTAATAAGGTGAGTGCGTCAAAGCTCTTTATGTACTTTTCACCGCCGTTTCTGAGGCTCATTTCAACTATTTTATCACGATACAGTGATTTTATTAACGATACTGTCTCAAAACGTGTGTCTGATTGTCAGTAAAAAAGGGCAGACCCTTGCGTGTCAGCCCCGAAGTTTGTAATTTAGGAGTGACCAAACCACTAAATATACAAACTATGCACTTCACGAAAGTACAAATTTCTGAGCTCATGCGCAAGCATGCAGAGAAAGAAAATGGTCTACACGACCTGATGGAAATCATGCTTGAAAGCATGATGGTAGCAGAACGGAGTGAGTTTCTGCATGAAAATCCTCAAAATAAGGGCAATGGCTATCGTTTTGGACATGCCTATGGCCAAGGAAGAAAATTGGAATTCCGTATTCCCCGCGACCGTTATGGCAACTTTCATCCCCAGATACTTGCCATTCTTCGCAATCAGGAAGAGGAATGTGACCGGTTGGCCGGAGTCTTATATACCAAAGGACTGACGCAGGAACAGGTCGGAGATGTCTTTGAGCAGATTTACGGCCAGCACTATTCCAAGTCCAGCATCAGCCGGATGGCCGATAGCGTTCGTACCCAGGTAAACGCCTGGCAGGAACGCAGTCTTGAGAGTTACTACCCGGTCATGTTCGTAGACAGTGTGCATAATAAGATTCACCGTAAACGTTCGGTATCCAGTGAAGCGTTCTATGTCGCATTGGCTGTTACAGAGGAAGGCCGCCGTGATGTGCTGGCTATATTCAATATTCCTACAGAGAGCGCAACAGGATGGAGTGATATCTTTGACACTTTAAAAGAAAGGGGCGTCCAAAAGATTGGGCTCATGGTAGCAGACGGTATTAAGGGTCTTGATGTCGTTGTGGGAGAGAAATTTCCCGGTACTCCGCTTCAGAGATGCGTAACCCATCTCAAACGCAATATGTTTGCCAAGGTCAGTCATGGAGACAAGGGTGCCTTGGCTTATGATCTGCGTGATATATTCCGTACCGGACAGCGCGATTACACCATTGAGATGGCCTGGAAAAAATGGCAGGATATGTGTGAGAGGTGGGGTAAAGACTACCGGGCATTCAAACTCATGCGTAACAACGCCGACTACAAGGCATACATGATTTACTTGAACTATGCTCCGGAGATTCAGTCCATGATATATACCACTAATTGGATCGAGCGTCCCAACCGGGACTTCAGGAGAGTGACAAGAATGCGTACAGCCATGCCTGGCGAAGAATCAGTACTGACGATCATGGGCAGTGTCGCCATGGAACACAAGGCTTTTGACCGGCTGCTACCCAACATAACCTGCGACAAGACTCTGTTTCCGGACTAATGGAATAGTTTTTTTAGCAGAAAAGCCTGCCTGAAGCAAGGAGTCGTCACCATGACGACTCCGGGATAGTTCTTGATATCAGTATAGGCGTAGCCATGTTGCTGACGGGTTGCCTAAGGCAAACTTGCCTCAGACACACTCAGTGAAACACTACCTTATTATAACAGACTATATATTGGCTGTTCGAAAAAATGTGTACTTTTGTCCATTGTTAAATCTTTTTTTGTTAGGTGACTTCAAAGATAATCAAAAGGGCTGACATCACAATGGATGTCAGCCCTTAATTTTAATGTTTTTCGGATTTTTACCGGACTGTAATAAAAAATATTAGGATTTGAACAAGGAGGCGATTTTGATAAATATAGCTGCCCCAATTTTGAGACAGCTATATTTTATCCTTTTCTATATAATAGAAATCTTATTATTCTACAATAATCTTTCTTGTTGAACCGTCGGACATCTTAACGATGTTGACACCCTTTGCAGGAGCATTGAGCTTGCTGCCGTCGATAGCGTAGCGTGCAACTTCCTTAACTTCACCGTTTGTAATGATAGGTTTCTGGATTCCTGTTGTTTCACCGACTTTTACCATATTTGTGTTGCTTACCCAAACATCGTTTACATTACTTGTAATATAGTTGTCTTCAATCTTTACAGGACGAGAGATGAATGCTATTACGTTCATGTTGTCTGCGTTCCAGCTGTTATCCAATGTAACCTCATATTCGTTGCTGTATGTGTTGGCACCTGTCCAGTTGATAACATCGCCGAAGTTAGCAGAAACTACATCTCTGAGAACGTGGTCGTGTGGATAATTCGGTATTCTGTTGCTTCCACTAAGCTGAAGACCTGTCAAGCCGTCTTCTGTCAGATATACGCATATAACGTTATCTTTTAAGATTGACTTAACGTTGTTGTTTCCTTCACCTGAAACATTAATCTTGAGCTTCTTTGTTGCCTTGTCGTATGTTGTAGCTATGTTTACAGATGCAAATGCAGGGATGCTGCTGTTGATGTTGTCAATCATATTGCTGAAAGCAGTTGAGTATGAATCAACATAGCTGTCGTTGATACCAATGCTTATTGCAGTTGTTCCGTATGAGTTCAGGTTTGGCTCTGCAATATACGCTCTGTTGAATGATGCACTTGGGAATACAGATACTTCTAATGCAACGAGGTTGTCGCCCTCTGTTGTTGTGTAATCATCTTTTGTGTTTCCGTAGTCAGTGTGTATTGCAACCCATGCAAGGTCGTTACGCTTTGCGTTTAGTGCGTTCAGGAAGTTATATCCGTAAGGACAGTTTGGACATCCTGCAGATGTAAACTGTTCAACGAGAGTCTTTTGTTTGCTTACAACGTCTTCTGTTCCATATACATTGAAGTCAATACTAAACGAGTCGTCATCTGTGTTTACAGTAGGTTTCGTTCCATTTATATCTGCAACAGATATTGTCAGCTTGTGAGGCTCAGCCACGCTTAAGTTCTCTGGAACCTTGTATGTATAAGTATAGGCTGCATCTTGGCTGCTGAGTGCTACAGGAGTTTTAATTTGTTCAATAACATTGTTGTCTAATTCAACATTCAGTGTATAAGAATTTGCCTGCTTGTTGCCTAAGTTCTTCAGACTCATTGAGATGTCCATATTTCCGCCTTTTTGATAGATAGTCTGCGGAACGCCACCGACAATAGATAAGTCGTCGTCGCTGTATGAACCACCTTTTACAACAGCCTGAATACATAAATTTCCATATTGAGTTCCCATGGTGAACCATCCAGGCTGACTATTCTGATTTAAGTCTCCGTAGATCATGAAGCCATAGTCACTTGCATTATTGTTAAATGTATAGTCAGTCAATAGTGGGTAACTGTCTTCTGTATTGGTAGATTTTTGTGCATACTCAAAACTAATTAGATAGCTCATTCCGTCCTCGACGGTTACAGGTGTAGACAGAGTTACGTCGTTCCATCCTGCAACGGTAGTGCTGACCTCCTGTTCTGATACTGCCTTATATATTTCGCCTGCGTTAAGGTCTAATGGACGAATATACACTTTGGTTGTACCTACTGGGCACGCTAGACCGAAGCGTACTTTGGTTATTTGGCCACCGACAGCTTTGCCTAAATCGTTGGTTGTAAGTGCAATTCCTGCCTCTAATTGTCCAGGATAATTAGGTAATCCCAAACTGCTGTTGCCTGACATGTCAAGGTCGTCTGTCGTATAGTAACCAACTATACGCTCACTCTCTTCCAGGGCAATTTTGTTAGGTTGGTTTGCCTTGTTTTTAAGCGGTTCTGACTTAAAGCAGGATACATCGCTTCGTTTTGTTACCATTTGGGAAACATTGTTTCCTTGGGTAAACTTTTCTTGTGCATTAGTAACTGCGATTGACAGTAGGAATGCTGATAAGCAAAGTAAAATCTTTTTCATAATAACTTGATTTTTATTTAACAACTACTTTAGTGGTTTTTCCGTTTGCGTATTTCACTATGTTAATGCCTTTTTGTGGCTCTTTAATTTCTTTTCCGTCCAAAGTATAATATGCTGAAATTTTTTTGTCGTTTTCTGTAATGTATTCAATTCCTGTTGAGTTCTTGTCATAAGTGAAGTTTACTGTAACAGACGGTCCGTAAGCTTTAAATTCGTAAGTGACAATTGGTGTGCCGAATATTTCTTCTTCCTTCATATTCATAACCTTTAATCTAAAGGTTGCAGAACATTTTCCGTAATCGGATGGTATCCATTCTGTTGCAAAAGATTTTGTTTCATTTGCTGTCAGATGATTGTTTTCGTTTTGGTAATCTCCTGTTTTTGATGCAAATATACAGCTAGAAGGAAAGCAACAGTTGATAATTCCGTTGTCTATATTATTTATTGTGAATTCTAGTCCAACTCCAGTTTCAGCATTGGCATTGTTTCGTACGTATAAGCCTGTGTTTACTTGATAGTATTGTTGGTAACCATCGTCAATATATTCGAGTTTTCCCTCAATTGTAGATCCGTCGCTGATAATGTCTCCGTTTTCATCAACAAACTGTAGTGTGTTATCAACTTGTGCGTTGGCCATACATATATATATAATGGACACAACAAATAAACTTATTAATTTTTTCATTTGTAATACATTTAATTATTATTTTCTTATTGTATAAAGCCGGAATAACATTTGTTTAATCTAAATATATTTCGCAAATATAACAATTTGTTACATACAATGCAAATTTTTATCAAATATTTGATTTATATTTTTATTGTAAGTTGCATTTTTTGTCATTTTCCCGTTTTGCTCTCTTCCAGCTTTCTGTGCTGATAAAGCTGATAAGAGTTTATCACGTTGTGCCATATGCTGTAGAAGCCGCCTGCTACTGCCGTTATCGGTGTGAAGAAGGTGTATCCCATCCATATTGCCAGCACGGTGTTCTTTTGTCCAAGCGACTGTCCTGCCGTAATCTTGTCGTTGTATAACGCACCTACCTTGCGTCCGAGCCAGAACTGGAGCAGACAGCTGATAAGCGATGCTGCCACTAGGCCGAGTTCGGTGGCAATGGCCACGTCGGCATGAACAATGGTGCGTGTCGTGACGGTCATGGCCAGCGTAAGCGCAACTGCCCAAAGATAGAAGCTCAGGTCGCTGTAGTGTGATATCGTGAAGTGGAGTCTTGGCGAAAGATATCTCAGCAGGATGGCAGCCAGCAGGGGCAGAAGCAGCAACGGGAATACCTTGCCGAGTATCAGCATTGCCGAGTTAAGTATGCCGAGCTCCGGATTGGGATGTACATACGGCACAAGTGCCGGTATGAATGCCGCCGTGATGATGTTTATCAGTATGGTGTATGTGGTTATGTGGTTAACATTTCCGCCAAGCTTTTTTGTTATCACTGCACCGGCCGTGGCCGTAGGACATATCAGACATATCATGGCACCCTCGAGCACAATGCGCAGTCCGCTGTGCGGCATGAGCATAAGCGCCACGGCTATGGCTGTGAACGTGCCGGCCTGAAAGAGCAGCAGCCACGGATGCCACTTGCACAGGCGGAGCTTCTTGGGGTTCACCTTGCAGAATGTGATAAACAGCATGGCAAATATCAGCATGGGCTGCAGCAGTTCGATGGCTTTGAGGGCAAAGTGGTGAGTAGGTTGCAGCGCGGGTATTGCCGTGTAGACAAAATAGGCAGCAATGCCGGTAATGATGGCGATGATAAGCGTCCAGTCTTTTAAGAATTTGATGATTTTCATTTTGTATTTTCTTTCAGTCAGGCAAACTTACTACTTTTTCCGCAATCTTGTCAATATTTTTTGCTTTTTGTTTATATCTTAGGTGCCATATTCCTTTATATATGTTCCGGCAGCATAATCTAGGCATACTTTTGTTCGTTTATTTCAGCGTTATTTCTTAAATTTGTGCCAAATTGAAGATATACTGAAAAGTCAGATGGATAGATTAGATGATTATATATTAAGTTTTCTCCGCCACACAGCCGGTGTGTCCGAGAGCGTTTTGTCGTGGGTATATCCGCTCACGGCTCTGTTTGCCATAGGGCTTGTTTCGTATCTCTGCACGGCGCTGTTCCGCTATGTTGTCATGCCGGCTGTGCAGAAGCTTACCGAGCGCACCAAGGCCACATGGGACGACTATCTGTTCAACGACCGTGTGATGAAAGCCTTCCGCCGCATCATACCTCCCGTGTTGTGGTATGTCCTGCTGCCGTTTGCCTTTGCTGCCGACAGCAGTGTGCTGCCCGTGCTGCTCAAGGCCTGCAACATCTACCTCGTGGTGGTGTCGCTGTTCTTTATAAGCGAGTTTCTCCATTCGCTCTACGAGATATCCAGCGAGCACCAGAAGCTGCGCAACCGGCCTCTGAAGGGCATCTATCAGATGTTCAACCTCATGGCTGTTGTGGTGGGCTTCATCCTCGTGGTGAGCATTATCGTCAACAAGAGTGCCGGCACCGTGCTTGCCGGTCTTGGCGCTTCTGCTGCCATCATCATGCTGATTTTCAAGGACACCATCCTCGGTCTTGTGGCCGGCGTGCAGCTTACGGCCAACGACATGCTGCGTCCGGGCGACTGGATAACCATGAACAAGTATGGCGCCAACGGATATGTAAGGGAAGTGTCGCTCACCACTGTCAAGGTGCAGAACTTCGACAAGACCATCACCACCATACCGCCTTATCTGCTCGTGAGCGACTCGTTTCAGAACTGGCGCGGCATGCGCGAGGCGGGCGGACGCCGACTGAAGCTGTCGGTCAACATCGACGCCAACACCGTACACTTCTGTTCGCCTGACGAACTGCGCAGCTACGAAGAGAAAGGATATATAGCCAAAGGCCTGTATGACTCTGCTGACAGGCCCGTTGCCAACACTCAGGTGTACCGCAACTTTATGATGGACTTCATGTCGCGCCACCCCAACGTCAACAAAGACCTTATGATAATGGCACGCATGCTTCAGCCCACGCCCGAGGGCCTGCCTCTTGAGCTTTACTGCTTCTCGGTGTTCCCCGACTGGAAACCCTTCGAGCTGTTTCAGGGTGAGGTGCTCGACTATGCCATCGTTATGGCGTCAGAGTTCGGCCTGCGCATCTTCCAGCGTCCTGCCGGCAGCGATATTGGCTCGCCCGTAGCCTGATGCCGGTGCCGGTGTCGTGTTGTTATGTCATCTCATTGCGCCGCAACCCTTTCATAGTGTCATCTGCATTATGTTCAGAAAAATAGCTGAAACAGCCGCAATACATCTCCTGATCATAGCTGATGTTGTGCCGAATGGGGCGTGTGGTGCGACGTTTATAGTATATTCGCGCCAAAACCCTGCCTTTTCCCGTGTGTAAAAGGCAGGGTTTTGTATGCTCAAAGGCCGTCTTCTGTTTGCTAAAAGACCACGTTTTGCATTGCCGTTTGCCGTGTTTTACATTGTAGCCTGCCGCCCTGCATTGCACACATTTGCCATTTCGCCCCGTAAAACGCTGTAACAATGTGCTTTCTCTTTGCACACATTTTCAGACCATATTTGCGCATAAAGTATTTTATTTTCTGAAAACCGCAGAATGAGAGCCTCACGCCAAATCAATGTGTAAGCCTTGTCCTTGTTTTATGTTGCATTTGTCAAGACTGCAGCTCAATCGCTCCGGCCGTGCATCCTAATCGCACATATTGCGGCCGTGCTTGCCAAGTTTTTCGTGTTAAATAGCTGATTTTCAGAAAAAATGTGTAAGTTTGCACTTTATAAATAGCAATAAAAAAGAAAAATAGACAATGGGAAAGATAATACTTACCGGCGACCGCCCTACCGGAAAGCTTCATTTGGGCCACTATGTTGGCTCGTTGCGCCGCAGGGTGGAGCTGCAGAATGAAGGCGACTTCGACCGCATGTTTGTGTTCATTGCCGATGTTCAGGCGCTTACCGACAATGCCGACAACCCCGAAAAGGTCAGACAGAACATCATCGAGGTGGCTCTCGACTATCTTTCGGCAGGACTCGACCCCGAAAAGGTTACGCTCTTTGTGCAGTCGATGATACCCGAGCTGGCCGAGCTGACGGTGTATTACATGAACCTTGTCACCGTTTCGCGCCTTCAGCGCAACCCTACGGTGAAGACCGAGATACAGATGCGTAACTTCGAGACGAGCATCCCCGTGGGCTTCTTCACATATCCCATAAGCCAGGCTGCCGACATTACGGCCTTCAAGGCCACTACGGTGCCTGCCGGCGAGGACCAGGAGCCTATGCTCGAGCAGACGCGCGAGATAGTGAAGCGCTTCAACAATATATACGGCGACGTGCTTGTTGAGCCTAAGATAATGCTGCCCACCAACTCGGTGTGCTGCCGCCTGCCGGGAACCGACGGCAAGGCCAAGATGAGCAAGAGCCTCGGCAACTGCATCTATCTGTCTGACACGCCAAAGGACATGCAGCAGAAGGTGAAGAGCATGTATACCGACCCGGGACACCTGCGCGTGGAAGACCCCGGAAAGGTGGAGGGCAACACGGTGTTTACATACCTCGAGGCGTTCAGCACGCCCGACGACTTTGCCGAATACTGGCCTGAGTATAAGAGCCTCGACGAGTTGAAAGACCACTACCGCCGCGGCGGACTGGGCGACATGAAGTGCAAGAAGTTCCTCATAAAGGTGCTCGACCGCCAGCTTGAGCCTATCCGTCAGCGCCGCCATGAGTTTGAACAGGACATCCCGGAGGTTTACAACATCCTGAAGAAAGGCTCAGAGGCTGCCCGCGAGGTGGCAGCGCAGACTCTGCACGACGTGCGCGAGGCCATGCGCATCAACTATTTTGACGACCTCGACCTTATCAAGGAGCAGGCTGCCAAGTATAAGGCAGGCGAGTAAGAGGCCGGTGTTGCATATAATACATACGTTAGTATAAATGACGGGCCGCATATCCTGACAATGGGGATATGCGGCCCTGCGTGATATATAAGGACTTTTATTGTAGGTGTCAGCGGTTGATTACCTTCCTGGCTGTTCCGTCGCTCATGCGTATTATGTTTATTCCGCGTGCGGGTTTTGCCAGCTTCCTTCCGTCAATGCCGTAGCGTGCCGTCTCTGTTGCGCCGGCTGCTGTCTCGCTTTCTATGCCCGACGTCTCGCTCTCCTTTATCATAAACTCCTTCCATACGTCGGCCTTTTCATATTCGGCCTTGGCTCCTTGCGGCACATACAGCAGGCAGTCCTGCGGCACGTCGCTGTCCCATCCGGCAAATGACGTGTTGTCGCATGCCGGCGGTGTGACGGCCTTGCAGTCTACTTCAGTCAGCATGTTGTAGGCAAATGCCGCATAGCCTATCGACTCGAGCGTAGACGGCAGCGTCAGCTTCGTCAGGCTTTCGCAGTTGATGAATGCCATCTGGTCGATAGTCTTCGTTCCTTCGCCTATTGTAAGCTCCTCAAGATACACCATGTAAGAGAACGCGTTGCGCGGTATCGTGGTGATAGAGCCGGGCAGAGACATCACTACCACGCCCTCGCATCCGTCGAATGCCCCTTCGCCTATGGTCTTTACGGTTTCGGGCAGGTTGATGTTCTCCATTGTGTAACAGCTCGAAAAGGCATTTTCGCCTATGCTCTCAAGACCTTCCGGGAACACTACGTCGAGCAGTCTCATGTTGTTCTGGAATGCGTTGTCGCCTATTGTCTTCACTCCTTCAGGTATGTTCACGCTTTCAAGGTTGGAGCATCTGTCGAACATATAGTCGGGTATGGCTGTCAGACCTTCGGGCAGAACTGCAGATTTTAGTGCCGTGCAGTTGGAGAAGCATCCCTCCAACTCGGTAACAGAGTTAGGTATCTCTATGGTTTCGAGTTTGTCGCAGTAAGAGAATGCCGAACCCTCTATGCTCTGCAGGCCGTCGTTCAGACTGACGGATGCAAGACTGCTGCACATAAAGAACGCCGACTCGTCTATCTCTTTCAGCGTTGCCGGACATTCGAGGCTGGTAAGCATGCAGCTGCTGAATGCCTCTTTGCCTATTTTTACGAGATTTTTCGGCAGCGTTATTTCTGTTATTGCCGTGCCCGAGAAGGTGTTTGCCGGTATCTCCTCGCATTCTTCAGGAAGAGTTACCGAAGTCAGCTTGCCGCAGTTTCTGAACATTCCTTTGGCCGGCATGATGCCGTTGACAAAGCTGAACGATGCAATCTGCGTCTCTGAAAAGGCGTAGCTGCGTATCTCTTTCAGACCGTCGGGCAGTGTTATCTCGCTCAGGGCGGTGCATCTCATGAATGCGCTGTCGCCCACAACCGTTGTTCCTGCCGGAAGGCTAAGTCTTTCCAGCTTGTCGCAGCTGTAGAATATGCAGTTGCCCATCTCGTTGTCGCTGGTATAAAATTCCTTGTTGTTCACATAGTCGGTGTAGTAGGCTTCGCCTCCTGCCACAACCTTAGCCTCGCTCAGGTCGAGCGTTGCCAGCTTGCCTTCAGTGGGCACGTTGTCGAGGTCGATGCCTGCCATGTCGCGCAGCAATATGAAGTCGGTGCCGTTCAGGTTTCCGGTTATCTTGAGCGATGTAATTGTGTATTTGTCGTTGCCTATCTGTTCCGACAGAGTGCCTGCCGTCTCAACATTCACTGTGGTCTGTTGCGCCTGTGATATGGCCGCGATTGCTGCCATGCAGACTGTAAGTAGTAAAGCTCTTTTCATGGTTAAATCGTTTTTAGGGTCATACAATTTTATTCTTGCTCTCGTTTATCTCACGACAACCTTTCTGGCGGTTGTCTTTCCGTTGCTTAGTGTGGTGCGTATTATGTTTACGCCTCTGCCGGCCTTGCTCACCTTGCTTCCTGTTATGCTGAATATCTCTTCGCTGACAGGGATGCCGTCTTCGTCGGTCGTGGCTGCGTCTATGCCGGTGCCAGTTTCGGGTGTAACCTTCTGCATGAATATTGAGGTGGTGCCGTTGCGCTCCTCGTCCCAGCTTGTCAGGAAGTATTCGCCGTCTATCATGGCCGATGATTTCAGGTTGACTTTCTTTGTCGGAGTCTCAGTAAACTGAATTGTTCCGCAGGTCTTGTTGCCGCCGGCATCATATATGTCGAGCAGTGAGTTCACCGCCTTTGTTGCGCCGTCGAGTTTCTGATAGAACAGGGCAGCGTTGCCGTTGCCGGCGTCCTGCACGCTGTAGAACGAGTACATGTCGCCGTTCTGCATGGCGGCCACCTCTATGTTGCCTTCCGGCAGTGCCTGTCCGTCGGTGGTGTATCTTTTCATGTAGAGTCCCTGAGTGTTTGAGTTGTTTTTGTCAAACTGCTGGTATGCGCAAGCGAAGGTGTTGTCGCTGCTGATGTATGCCACGGCAGGTTGTGCTCCGCCATAGTTGCCGTCGTTGAGGATTATGCCTCCGGGCTTGCCGTCGAAAGCCGTTTTTCCGTTACTCCTGACATAGACAAACGCACTGTTGAAGTTTGCGTCCATGCATGTTATCAGTGCTCCGTTGTCGGGTCCGGGCACAATCTTTAGCACTTCCCATGGCTTAGGCGATGCCAGTCCGCCGTTGAACACCGTCTCGTCCTCTTCCGTAAGGCTTTCCCCGTTGCCGTCAATGAGCTTGGTCTTCAGCGAACTGCTCTCATATATATAGGTAAGAATGGCGTTGTCGCCGTCGCTTTTTGTCACAAAGGGGTAGGGAGTGCTCTTGTAGGTAGTCTCCACGGCTGTCTTCTGCCATATAGAGTTGCCGTCCTTGTCGAGTCTTTCAATGGCTATGCAGTCTTTTTGTGCGTTGTCGTCGCGATACATGTAGGCGCATATACATCCGCCGTCGTCGAGCGCACACATGCTTAGTCCGACCTGTGTGGCAAAACCCTTGCCGCTGTTGAGCACGGTTCCGTTCCATAGCTGCCTGCCGTCTGGTGCATATTTATATATGGTGTATGTATTCAGCTTGCTGTCAGGAGCAGTTCTGAAGTCCTGCACGCCGACAAACGCCTGTCCGTCTTTGTCGAGAGCCAGATGCTGGTTGTAGGCCGACCACACTTTGTTGGCTTCCTGTGAGATTATTTTTCCGCCCCTCTCCATAACCTTGTTGCCGTCTTTATCTATTATTTGCAGGCGCATGCCCAGGGTTCCGTTCATGTTTGTGATGAAGAAGACATAGGTTACTCCGTCCTTGTTCGTGGCCACTTCGTTTTCGTCAAAGGCCAGTCCTGTCGGTGTAATCTGAGTGTTCTTGCCTAAGTCGGTTGTCCATTGGGCGCGTGTCATGCCCGCTATGAATATTATTACTGCAGTAAGGAGTATTATTCTTTTTTTCATGACAGATGGTTTTAAGGGTTATACATAATAAAGTTATCTAAAAACAAAAGTAATACTTGTTTCATATATAGTGGCTGACGTAGAGGTCTTTCGCAAATATACGCCTAATAATGTTTTTGTGCAATAGCCGGATGCTCCAAATGTTTGCTATTTCATGAAATAACAAAAGAAATGCTTTAAATTTGCCTGCGTATGCCCGGATTTTGATTATAATTCTTATATTTGCCGATACAAAAAGTCTCAGTTATGAATATTATCGCCGTCATTGCAGCTGCCTTGCTGCTGATTATTCCTTGTTCCGGTAGCCTTGCTGCCGGAAACAGCCGTGCTGCAGAGATTGCAGAGACGGCGCAGAAGGATTATTATTCAGGCGAATATTTTGATGCTCTCGAAGGATTCATAACCGGCCTGAAGGTTGCACGCGACGAGAAGGACAGTCTGTCGCTCATGATATGCACCGGATATATAAGCAACATATACAATTGCTTCAACGACTACAGCAGCAGTCTGGCTTATCTGCTTGAGGGATACGAGGTTGCCCGGATGTGCAACAATGAGAATATGAATGCCCGCTTCCTTTCAAACATTGTAAGTACGTGCTGCCGGTTGGGCGATGTTAAGAGCGCGGAGAAATATTATGCCCTTGAAGAGAAGGTCGCTATGAATGACCGGGACGAGAACGACTATTATCTCCTTTATAATAAGGCACGCATCATGCAGGCCGGAGGGAGATTCAATGAGGCCTTGCAGATGCATCACAGACTGTTGGACATGGCTAAGAGACGCGGCATGGCTGAGTTGTATTCACTTATTCAGTATAGCGAGATTGGCAATGTGCTTGTCAGGCTTGGCCGGTATTCTGAGGCACGCAAATATGGCGAGATGTGCATGAGCCTGTCGGGAAGACTTGGCGACGACGACCTAAAGATTAATGCGTATAATATTATGGCAGGAGCCTGCAAGGGACTTGGGCAGGCTGACCAATATGCCTTGTATCATTCTAAGGCGCTGGCTCTTACTGATTCTGTATTTAATCCTAAACGTTTCTATATGGTGCGCAACCGTCTTGACGTTTATCGCGACAGTGTGGCCGGCGAGCGTATAACGATGCTGAACGGTATAGTTACACGGCAGTCGGATGCGATGTTCCTGCTTATTCTTCTTGTTGTTGTTATGTTTGCTGTGTCTGGTGCGGTGTGGTATGCTTATCGCAGACAGACAAGAACTAAGGGTGCTTTGCCTGAAAAGGCTACTGCTTCCGACTGTGACATGCTTCCTAGTGATTGTATGCCAGTAGGGTCGGTGTTGTTGACTGTAGAGGCTGCTGCACCTGTACAACTATCAGAAACTGATTCTGCTGTTGAAGAGCAGTGCCTTATGAGTCGTGAGCAGGCCGAAGCTTTATATGAGAAAATAGAACAGGCATTTAATAATGTTGCAGTTATATCAGAACCCGAATTCAGTTTGGGCACCTTATCGCAGCTGGTAGGCTCTAATATGAAATATGTGTCGTGGGTGATAAACAGTTTTTATGGTAAAAACTTTAAGACTATCCTTAATGAGTGTCGTGTGCGTGAGGCATGTATCAGACTGGGCGACACAGAGCGTTATGGCAACATCACTATTCAGGGAATATATGAAAGTCTGGGATACCGCAGTGCATCAAGTTTCAACCGGGCTTTCAGACAAGTTACCGGCATGTCGCCATCAGCCTTTCTTAAGCAGGCCCAGGTAGAAAAGGTGTAGCGGGGCAGAGGCAAATGTTGTTTTGTGCGACGTCATATTGCTGATGTTGTCTTTCTGTTGTGAGCGCGATGACCGGCAGTTGTGTTTTATTATATGTAGACGGACGTCGGGCGTTAGGTTAAAATGGCGTTGTCTGATTGTGATTTATTTAACACTTAATGCACATTCTTGATCTTTAGCTAATGTCTTTTTCGTGTTGTGTTTGCAGTCTCCTTCCTTAATCGTTTATGCCGTTTATGAATGTGATTTTGGGCCGGTGCTGGCTTTATGTATGCCATGTGGTATGTTGAAAATTTATGACTTTGTTGCGCAGAATATTTATTTTAATGTTTTTGTTACCAAAAATATATCTGTTATTGCTTGTTTTTCTGCCAAAAAGGTTTATCTTTGCATTACTTTCTATCAGGCTCCGTGCTGAGCATAAGTAAGGCTGCATGCTTGTGGCTGCAAAGCTTAGAATAACGTATGCCGGTATTCTAAAATTTTAATCCGGTTAAATAGGCGGCTGTAGATGCTGTCTTAAAATTCAGGCGAAGATGCTGGCTGATGGCTACAGGTGATGAGCTGTATGCCGAGAAACAGAGATATGAAACTTTATACATTAATATAATAATACAAAGAAATGGAAAACAAAAATAACAATCAGGGTCAGTTTCAAGTAGATCTGCCCGCAGATGTATCACAGGGACAATACGCAAACTTTGCTATTATAACACACTCTAGTTCTGATTTCGTGCTCGACTTTGCCCGCATCCTTCCCGGTGTACCCAAGGCAACAGTTAAGTCACGTGTGATTCTTGCTCCTGAGCATGCAAAGCGTCTGCTTATGGCTCTTCAGGACAATATCGTAAGATATGAGAATGCTTTCGGTCAGATAAAGATTCCGCAGCAGGAAAAAGGCACTATTGCACCTTTCCACATTAATAAGGGTGAAGCCTAATTTTTCATCTTAGAAGAATTGATAAGTGTCTACAAGTGCATTTAAATAAGCATATTGTAGTTAATTTATTTTAATAAAGCCTATATTGTGCAAATTTTATGCCGATATAGGCTTTTTGGATTCTTTATAATTATGTAATTTAAAGAATTATTCTTACCTTTGCAGCCCAAATCGGTCTATGTTCTATTGGCCGTATTACAATAATAAGAAAATAACAAAACAAAATATATAACTAAAAATTTAACAACAATGCCTACAATTCAACAATTGGTAAGAAAAGGTAGAAAGGCGCTTGTTGACAAGAGCAAATCACCGGCTTTGGATTCATGTCCTCAGCGTCGTGGTGTTTGTGTTCGTGTTTACACAACAACCCCTAAGAAACCTAATTCGGCAATGCGTAAAGTTGCCCGTGTTCGTTTGACAAACCAGAAGGAAGTTAACTCTTACATACCGGGAGAGGGACACAACCTTCAGGAGCACTCTATCGTACTCGTACGTGGCGGTCGTGTGAAGGACCTTCCTGGTGTACGTTATCACATCGTTCGTGGTACTCTTGATACAGCTGGTGTAGCAAACCGTACACAGCGTCGTTCTAAGTATGGCGCAAAGCGTCCTAAGGCTAAGAAATAATCGTTAAAAGCCAGTTTTTTAGGACATAATTGACATTTTATTAACGTTTTGCTGGAGAATTGTTATAAAGGTTGAGTAAGCAGTTCTGGTGAGAACGCTGAAGAACAAGAGAACAGCCCCATGCAGAATTAATTTCAAAACAAAGAAATGAGAAAAGCAAAACCAAAGAAGCGCGTGGTCCTTCCGGATCCCGTTTACAATGACCAGAAAGTCTCAAAATTCGTTAACCATCTGATGTATGATGGAAAGAAAAATACTTCTTATGAGATTTTCTACAAAGCATTAGACACAGTAAAAGAGAAAATGGCTAGCGAGGAAAAGTCTGCTCTTGAAATATGGAAGGCAGCCCTCGACAATATTACTCCTCAGGTTGAGGTTAAGAGCCGTCGTATCGGTGGTGCTACATTCCAGGTTCCTACAGAAATCCGTCCTGACCGTAAGGAGAGCATCTCTATGAAGAATATGATTAACTATGCACGCAAGCGCGGCGGTAAGACAATGGCCGACAAGCTCGCTGCTGAAATCATGGATGCTTATAACAATCAGGGTGGCGCATTCAAGCGTAAGGAAGATATGCACCGCATGGCTGAGGCTAACCGTGCATTCGCTCACTTCAGATTTTAATAATACAGACAGGTAAAAAGAATCATGGCAAAGCAAGATTTACATTTGACCCGTAATATCGGTATTATGGCTCACATCGATGCCGGTAAGACAACAACTTCTGAGCGTATCCTTTTCTATACAGGTAAAACTCATAAGATTGGTGAGGTTCACGATGGTGCTGCTACAATGGACTGGATGGCTCAGGAGCAGGAGCGTGGTATTACTATCACATCTGCTGCCACCACTTGCTACTGGCACTATGACAACAAGCAGTTCAAGATTAACCTGATTGACACTCCGGGACACGTTGACTTCACTGCTGAGGTTGAGCGTTCTCTGCGTGTTCTCGACGGAGCTGTTGCTACATATTGCGCTGTAGGCGGTGTACAGCCTCAGTCTGAAACTGTATGGCGTCAGGCTGACAAATATAATGTTCCCCGTCTCGGCTATGTAAACAAGATGGACCGTTCTGGTGCTGACTATTTTGACGTTCTGCGTCAGATGAAGGAAGTGCTTGGTGCTAATCCTGTTTCTCTCGTTGTTCCTATCGGAAGTGAGGAGACTTTCAAAGGTATCGTAGATCTTATCAAGATGAAGGCTATCCTTTGGCACGATGAGACTATGGGTGCTGAATTTGAGGTTGCTGAGATTCCTGCTGACCTTAAGGACGAAGCTGAAGAGTGGAGAGGAAAACTCCTTGAAAGCGCAGCTGAGTTCGATGAGTCTTTGATGGAAAAATATTTTGAGGATCCTAACTCAATAACAGAAGAGGAAATCATTGCTGCTATCCGTAAGGGTACTCTGGCTATGGAATGTACTCCTGTTATCTGTGGTTCTTCATTCAAGAATAAGGGTGTTCAGACCCTGCTCGACTATGTATGTGCATTCCTGCCTTCTCCTGTTGACACTCCTAACATCGTTGGTACAAACCCGACAACAGGTGAGGAAGAAGACCGTAAGCCGTCTGAGGATGCGCCTACTTCAGCCCTTGCGTTCAAGATTGCTACTGACCCGTATGTTGGCCGTCTCGTATTCTTCCGCGTTTACTCTGGTAAGGTTGAGGCTGGTTCTTATGTTTACAACACACGTTCAGGCAAGAAGGAGCGCGTAAGCCGTCTGTTCCAGATGAACTCAAACAAGCAGGTTCCTATGGACGCTATCGATGCCGGTGATATCGGTGCTGGTGTTGGTTTCAAGGATATCCGTACAGGTGATACTCTTTGCGATGAGGCACATCCTATCGTACTCGAGTCTATGACATTCCCTGATCCTGTTATTGGTATCGCTGTTGAGCCGAAGAGCCAGGCTGACGTTGATAAGCTCGGTATCGGTCTTGCTAAGCTTGCTGAGGAAGACCCGACCTTCACTGTTCATACAGACGAGCAGAGCGGTCAGACTGTTATCTCTGGTATGGGTGAGCTTCACCTCGACATCATCCTTGACCGTCTGAAGAGAGAGTTCAAGGTTGAATGTAATCAGGGTAAGCCTCAGGTTAACTACAAAGAGGCTATCACCAAGACTGTCAACCTGCGTGAGGTTTACAAGAAGCAGAGTGGTGGTCGCGGTAAGTTCGCTGATATCATCGTTAATGTTGGTCCGGTAGACGAGGATTACAAGCAGGGCGGTCTGCAGTTCATCAATGAAGTTAAGGGTGGTAACATTCCTAAGGAATTCATTCCTTCAGTACAGAAAGGTTTCGAGTCTGCAATGAAGAATGGTGTACTTGGAGGTTATCCTATGGACAGCCTGAAGGTTACTCTTATCGATGGTTCTTTCCACCCGGTAGACTCTGACCAGTTGTCATTCGAGGTTGCAGCTATCAACGCTTACAAGAACGCTTGCGTTAAGGCAGGTCCGGTTCTGATGGAGCCTATCATGAAGCTCGAGGTTGTAACACCTGAAGAGAACATGGGTGACGTTATCGGTGACTTGAACAAGCGTCGTGGTCAGGTTGAAGGTATGGATGAGACTCGTAGCGGTGCACGTATCATCAGAGCTATGGTTCCGCTGGCAGAGATGTTCGGTTATGTAACAGCTCTCCGTACAATCACTTCTGGTCGTGCTACAAGCTCAATGGAGTATGATCACCATGCTCCTCTGTCAAGCACAATTGCTAAGGCTGTGCTTGAGGAAATAAAGGGACGTACAGATCTCGTATAATCACTAAGCTGATTAAAAATACAAAAGAGAATGAGGCGTCTTGTTAGCGAATGACTCTTAACAGGCGTACCTCTTCTCTTCTTTGAAATTAATATCAATATTAATAAGATAAAATAATGAGTCAGAAAATTAGAATTAAGCTGAAGTCTTATGACCACAAATTGGTAGACAAGTCAGCAGAGAAAATTGTAAAGGCTGTGAAGGCTACAGGCGCTATCGTAAGCGGTCCTATTCCATTGCCTACTCACAAGCGTATTTTCACAGTTAACCGAAGCACATTCGTAAACAAGAAATCACGTGAGCAGTTCCAGCTCAGCGATTACAAGCGTCTTATTGACATCTACAGCTCAACAGCTAAGACCGTTGACGCTCTGATGAAGCTCGAATTGCCCAGCGGTGTTGAAGTAGAAATCAAAGTATAGTTTAATTTTTAATATCAATTGAAATGCCAGGATTAATAGGAAGAAAAATCGGAATGACATCCGTTTTCAGTGCCGACGGTAAGAATGTACCGTGCACTGTTATCGAAGCTGGTCCTTGTGTTGTTACTCAGGTAAAGACTGTTGAAAAAGATGGTTACAAAGCTGTTCAGTTAGGCTTTGGTGAGGCTAAGGAAAAGAACACCTCTAAACCTCTTATGGGAACTTTCAAAAAGGCTGGTACAACACCTAAGAGACACTTGGCCGAGTTCAAGTTTGATGAGGAATATAACCTCGGAGACGTTATCACGGTTGAAATTTTCAACGACGCAAACTTTGTTGACGTTGTTGGTACATCAAAAGGTAAAGGTTTCCAGGGTGTAATGAAGCGTCACGGATTCGGTGGTGTAGGACAGAGCACACACGGTCAGGACGACCGCGCACGCAAGCCGGGATCTATCGGTGCTTGTTCTTATCCTGCTAAAGTGTTCAAAGGAATGCGCATGGCCGGACAGATGGGTGGTGACAGAGTTACAACTCAAAACCTCAAAGTGTTAAAAGTAATACCGGAGCATAACCTCATCTTGGTGAAGGGTAGTGTTGCTGGTTGCAAAGGTTCAACCGTTTTAATTCAGAAATAATGGAAATTAACGTATTAAATATCAAAGGTGAAAACACTGGAAGAAAGGTTACGTTAAACGAATCTATCTTCGGAATTGAACCCAACGACCACGTTCTTTATCTCGACGTTAAGCGCTATATGGCTGCACAGCGTCAGGGAACAGCTAAGGCTAAAGAAAGAAGTGAGCATGCAGGTTCAACCCGCAAGCTTGGCCGTCAGAAGGGTGGCGGTGGCGCTCGTCGCGGTGACATCAATTCTCCGGTGCTCGTAGGTGGTGGTCGCGTATTTGGTCCTAAGCCACGTGACTACAGCTTCAAACTGAACCTCAAAGTTAAGGCTTTGGCTCGTAAGAGCGCTCTGTCTTACAAGGCTCAGGAGAATGCAATAGTAGTAGTAGAAGATTTCAATTTTGATGCTCCAAAGACTAAAGATTTTGTAAATATTACTAAAAATCTTAAAGTTGACGGCAAGAAGTTGCTTTTGGTTTTGCCGGAAGTAAATAAAAACGTATATTTGTCAGCTCGTAATTTGCAGGGCACAGAAGTTATGCTCGCATCAACAATCAATTCTTACAAAGTTTTGAATGCTGATGTTCTTGTCATGACAGAAAATTCGTTGAAGACTATCGATGAAATCTTAAATAAATAAAGGAGAAAGATAATATGGCATTTATAATAAAACCATTGGTCACTGAGAAGATGACCAAGATTACAGACAAGCAGCCTAACCGCTACGGCTTCGTTGTTCGTCCAGAGGCTGACAAACTCCAAATTAAGAAAGAAGTCGAGAGTCTGTATAATGTTACAGTAGTTGACGTGAACACTGCCCGCTATGCCGGAAAGCGCTTGAGCCGCTATACAAAGGCCGGTTTGATTAAGGGACAGAAGAACGCGTTCAAAAAAGCAATCGTTACTCTTAAAGAAGGCGAAACAATTGATTTTTACAGCAATATTTAAATAAAAAATGGCAGTACGTAAATTTAAACCGGTAACTCCGGGTCAAAGACACAAGATTATTGGTACGTTCGAGGAGATTACTGCATCCGTACCAGAGAAGTCTCTCGTTTACGGTAAACGTTCTACCGGTGGTCGAAACAATACAGGTAAGATGACTGTACGCTATATGGGCGGCGGTCATAAGAGAAAATACCGTTTGATCGACTTCAAGCGTGAGAAAGATGGTGTTCCAGCTGTAGTTAAGACAATTGAATACGATCCGAACCGTTCGGCTCGTATTGCATTGTTGTATTATGCTGATGGTGAAAAACGTTACATTATTGCTCCTAACGGACTGCAGGTAGGTGCAACTCTGATGTCAGGAAAGGACGCAGCGCCTGAGATTGGTAATACGCTTCCTTTGGCTAACATCCCCGTAGGTACTGTAATTCACAACATTGAGTTACGTCCGGGTCAGGGTGCACTGCTCGTTCGCTCGGCTGGTAATTTTGCTCAGTTGACTTCTCGTGAAGGCAGTTATTGTGTTATTAAGCTCCCTTCAGGTGAGACTCGTAAAATTCTTAGCGCATGTAAGGCTACTATTGGTAGCGTAGGTAACTCAGACCACGCTCTTGAACAGTCTGGTAAGGCTGGACGTTCACGTTGGTTGGGTCGTCGTCCTCACAACCGTGGTGTTGTTATGAACCCGCATGATCACCCGATGGGTGGTGGTGAAGGACGTCAGTCTGGAGGTCATCCACGTTCACGTAAGGGCTTGTATGCTAAGGGTCTCAAGACAAGAGCTCCGAAGAAGCTTTCTAACAAGTATATTATTGAAAGAGCTAATAAATAATCAAGTTAACTAGAGTAAATTATGAGTCGTTCATTAAAAAAAGGTCCATACATTAACGTATCGCTCGAGAAGAAAATTCTTGCCATGAACGAAAGCGGCAAGAAGAGTGTCGTTAAGACTTGGGCTAGAGCTTCAGTGATTTCTCCTGATTTCGTGGGTCACACTGTTGCAGTTCATAACGGAAACAAATTTATCCCTGTTTATATTACCGAGAATATGGTAGGTCACAAGCTTGGTGAATTCTCACCTACACGTAGATTTGGTGGCCATGCCGGTAACAAGAAGTAAACAGGCTAACCATTGAAAATAAAATAATAAGATAATGGGAGCAAGAAAAAAAATAGCGGCTGAAAAAAGAAAAGAAGCCCTTAAAACAATGTATTTCGCAAAGCTCAGAGGCGTACCTTCTTCTCCGCGTAAAATGCGTTATGTCGTTGACATGATCCGCGGAATGGAAGTTAACCGTGCGCTCGGCGTTCTGAGGTTCTCTAAGAAAGCTGCTGCTGCAGATGTAGAGAAGTTACTTCGTTCTGCTATCGCTAACTGGGAAACAAAAAATGACCGCAAGGCTGAAGACGGTGAGCTTTATGTATCAAAAGTATTCGTTGACGAAGGCGTTACAATGAAGCGTATGAGACCGGCACCCCAGGGTCGTGGCTATAGAATCCGTAAGCGTAGCAACCATGTTACTCTGTTTGTTGATACTAAAACTAATGACGAAAAATAATTAATAGAATGGGACAGAAAGTTAATCCAATAAGCAACCGTCTCGGTATTATCAGGGGTTGGGATTCAAATTGGTTCGGTGGAAAGAAATTTGGTGACAACCTCGTTGAGGATATGAAAATCCGTAAATACCTTAACGAGCGTCTTGCAAAAGCAAGTGTATCTCGCATTGTTATCGAGCGTACATTGAAACTTGTTACCATAACTATTTGCACTGCCCGTCCGGGTATCGTCATTGGTAAAGGCGGACAAGATGTTGACAAGTTGAAGGAAGAGTTGAAGAAACTCTACGATAAGGAGATTCAGATCAATATTTTCGAGGTAAAGAAGCCGGAGCTCGATGCGTCTATTGTAGCTAATAACATTGCACGCCAGGTTGAGGGTAAGATTGCTTATCGTCGTGCAATTAAGATGGCTGTAGCTAACACGATGCGTGCTGGAGCTGAGGGAATCAAAGTGCAGATTACAGGTCGTCTGAACGGTGCTGAAATGGCACGTAAGGAAATGTATAAAGAAGGTCGTACTCCTTTGCATACATTCCGTGCAGATATCGACTATTGTCAGGCAGAGGCCCTCACAAAGGTTGGTCTGTTAGGTATTAAGGTTTGGATTTGCCGTGGTGAGGTTTATGGTAAGCGTGACCTCTCTCCTAACTTTGCTCAGGAAAAGCAGAGCGGACGTTCAAACGGCAAGACAAGAGTTAATCGTAAGAGAAACAATAACCGTTAAAGAAACAAGCTATCATGTTACAGCCAAAAAGAGTAAAATATAGAAGACCTCAAGACGGCCGCGGCAGAAAAGGCAACGCCCACAGAGGTACACAACTGGCTTTCGGATCATTCGGCATCAAGACTCTTGAAGCAAAATGGTTGGATAGCCGCCAGATAGAGGCAGCGCGTGTTGCTGTCAATCGTTATATGCAGCGTGAGGGTCAGGTCTGGATCCGCATATTCCCGGATAAACCTATTACACGTAAGCCTGCTGACGTACGTATGGGTAAAGGTAAGGGAGATCCCGCAGGATGGGTTGCTCCTGTTACTCCGGGACGTATCCTCTTTGAAGTTGAAGGTGTTTCTTTTGATGTTGCTAAGGAAGCATTGCGCCTTGCAGCACAGAAATTGCCTGTAAAGACAAAATTTGTTGTTAGACGTGATTACGATAAAAATGCTTAATTATGAAGATTAAAGAAGTCAGAGAACTCGAAACCAAAGACTTGGCAGAGAGATTAGAGGCCGAGATTGCTAAATATAACCAAATGAAGTTGAATCATGCAATCACACCGCTGGAGAATCCATCTCAAATTAAGGCTACTCGTCGTGATATAGCACGTATGAAAACAGAACTTCATCAGAGAGAACTTAATAAATAACAATGGTCCAGATGGAAACAAGAAATTTAAGAAAAACAAGAACGGGTGTCGTTATCAGCAACAAGATGGATAAAACCATTGTTATTGCGTCTAAGTTCAAGGAGATGCACCCGATATATGGTAAGTTTGTTCAGAAGACAAAGAAATACCATGCACATGATGAGAATAATGAGGCAAATGTAGGTGATACAGTGCTCATTATGGAGACACGTCCTTTGAGTAAGACAAAGAGATGGAGATTAGTTCAAATAATTGAAAAAGCTAAGTAATTATGATACAAGCAGAATCAAGACTTACTGTATGTGATAACAGCGGAGCTCGTGAGGCCCTTTGCATCCGTGTTTTGGGTGGAACACGCCGCCGTTATGCAAGTGTTGGTGACGTTATTGTCGTTGCTGTCAAGAACGTTATCCCGTCAAGTGATATGAAAAAGGGTGCAGTATCAAAGGCTTTGGTTGTTCGCACAAAGAAAGAAATACGTCGTGCTGACGGCTCATATATCCGTTTCGACGACAATGCTTGTGTTTTGCTGAACAATGCTGGTGAACTTCGTGGCAGCCGTATCTTCGGCCCTGTAGCTCGCGAACTCCGTGCAGTTAATATGAAAGTCGTTTCTTTGGCACCTGAGGTTCTTTAACATAAAAAGGAAAAAGTAATGAATAAGTTACATATAAAGAAAAACGATACAGTTATTGTCTTGGCCGGTGAGGACAAAGGCAAGACTGGCAAGGTGCTTAAAGTTTTAGTTGAAAAACAGCGTGCCATTGTTGAGGGTATCAACATCGTGTCTAAGAGCACAAAACCGAGTGCTAAGAATCCTCAGGGAGGAATCGTTAAGCAGGAGGCTCCGATACATATCTCAAATCTGAGTCTGATTGACCCCAAGAGCGGCAAGGCTACACGTATTTCAATTAAGAAGACAGAAGACGGTAAGAAGATCCGTATTGCTAAAAAATCAGGGGAGGAAATCAAATAATGAATACAGCTGAATTAAAGAAGGTATATGCAGAGAGCATCGCTCCTGCACTGCAGAAACAGTTTAACTATTCTTCTAAGATGCAGATTCCTGTCCTGAAGAAGATTGTAGTTAACCAGGGTCTTGGAGATGCAACTCAGGATAGAAAGATCATCGAGGTTGCAATCAACGAGATTTCTACAATTACGGGTCAGAAAGCAGTTGCTACATATTCAAAGAAGGATATCGCAAATTTCAAACTCCGTAAGAAGATGCCTATCGGCGTTATGGTAACTCTTCGTCGCGAGCGTATGTATGAATTCCTCGAGAGACTCATACGTATTGCATTGCCACGTATCCGTGACTTCAAGGGTATTGAGAGCAAATTCGACGGTCGCGGAAATTATACACTTGGTATTCAGGAGCAGATTATCTTCCCTGAAATCAACATCGATTCAATCGATCGTATTCAGGGTATGAACATCACCTTCGTAACAACTGCCAAGACAGACGAGGAAGGTTATGCTCTTCTCAAAGCATTTGGTCTACCTTTCAAAAACGCTAAAAACGATTAATAGATATGGCAAAAGAATCAATGAAAGCCCGCGAGGTTAAACGTGCTAAACTCGTTGCCCGTTATGCTGAAAAACGTGCGGCTTTGAAAAAAATTATAGCTACAACAGACGATCCTGCAGAGGCTTATGAGGCTGCAAGAAAGTTGCAGAGCATTCCCCGCAATGCTAATCCTATCCGTCTGCACAACCGTTGCAAGATTACAGGTCGTCCAAAGGGTTACATCCGTCAGTTTGGCCTTTCTCGTATTCAGTTCCGTGAGATGGCTTCTGCCGGTCTTATCCCCGGAGTAAAGAAGGCAAGCTGGTAATTTAGGAGATTTAGTTTTTTTATTTAATATTGTCGGGGCAGTCCCGATTAATTAAACAATTATTTTATGACAGATCCAATAGCAGATTATCTGACGAGGTTGAGAAACGCAATCATGGCTCATCACCGTGTTGTTGAAGTACCAGCTTCAAACTTGAAGAAAGAGATTACAAAGATCCTCTTCGAGAAAGGTTACATCCTTAACTACAAGTTCATTGAGGATGGACCTCAGGGTACAATTAAGGTTGCATTGAAGTATGACCCTGCAACCAAGACAAACGCAATCAAGTGTTTGAAGAGAGTGTCTACTCCAGGTTTGCGTAAGTATACTGGATACAAGGACATGCCGAGAGTTATTAACGGATTAGGTATTGCTATTTTATCTACATCCAAAGGTGTAATGACAAACAAAGAGGCTGCTGACCTTAAGATCGGTGGTGAGGTTCTTTGCTACGTTTATTAATGGAGGAAATTAGATTATGTCAAGAATTGGAAAATTGCCTATCAGCATTCCTTCAGGCGTTACAGTAACTCTCAACAATGGCGTAGTTAATGTAAAAGGTCCCAAGGGAGAACTTTCTCAGAAGGTAGACTCTTCTATCAAAGTTAAGATTGAAGATAATCATGTAATATTTGAAATTGATGAGAATAGTCCTGTAAACTACAAGCAGAAGCAGGCATTCCATGGCCTTTATCGTGCTTTGGTCAACAACATGGTTGTTGGCGTAAGCGAGGGCTATAAGAAGGAGCTTGAGCTTGTCGGTGTGGGCTATCGTGTTTCTAATCAGGGAAACATCATCGAATTCGCTTTAGGATATACACACCCGATTTTCATCCAGTTGCCTAAGGAAGTTAAGGTTGAGACAAAGTCTGAAAGAAATCAGAACCCTGTTATTATTTTGGAATCTTGCGATAAGGAATTGCTCGGACTTATTTGCGCCAAGATACGTTCGTTCCGTATGCCTGAGCCTTATAAAGGAAAAGGTATATTGTTCAAAGGCGAAGTCATCCGCAGAAAGTCTGGTAAGACTGCTGCTGCTAAGTAACTTTAATATTTTACGATCATGACAACAAAGAAAATAGAAAGACGAATAAAGATAAAGTTCAGAATTCGCAAAAGTGTAAACGGAACAGCTGAACGTCCTCGTATGAGTGTATTCCGCAGCAACAAGCAGATATATGTTCAGATTATCAATGATGTAACAGGTACAACTCTTGTTTCTGCTTCTTCACTTGGCCTTGAGACAATGCCAAAGTGTGAGCAGGCAGCCAAAGTTGGTGAACTGATAGCAAAGAAGGCTGTAGAGGCTGGAATCTCTAAGGTTGTTTTCGACCGTAACGGATACCTCTACCATGGACGTGTTAAGGAACTTGCTGATGCAGCTCGTAAAGGTGGACTTAATTTTTAATCGATTATGGCAATGAACAAAGTTAAAATAAATAGTGACGTTGAATTAAAAGACAGATTGGTTGCTATTAACCGTGTTACTAAGGTAACAAAAGGTGGTCGTACCTTCACATTTGCTGCTATTGTTGTAGTTGGTGACGGCAACGGAGTAATCGGTTGGGGTCTTGGAAAGGCAGGAGAAGTTACCGCTGCAATTTCTAAAGGTGTTGAGTCTGCAAAGAAGAATCTTGTTAAGGTTCCTGTACTTAAGGGTACAATACCTCATGAGATTGAGGCAACATTCGGTGGAGCTCAGGTTTTCTTGAAGCCTGCAGCAGCCGGTACTGGTCTTGTAGCCGGTGGTGCTATGCGTGCTGTGCTTGAGAGTGTTGGTGTTAAGGATGTCCTTGCTAAGTCAAAGGGCTCTTCTAACCCTCACAACCTTGTTAAGGCTACTATCGTGGCTCTGACACAGTTGCGCGATGCTTATACCATTGCCAAGACACGTGGAATCAGTTTGGAAAAAGTATTTAGAGGATAGGAGATAATAATATGGCAACAATAAAGATCAAGCAGATTAAAAGTAAAATTGGTGCTCCGCTAGACCAGAAACGTACACTTGCGGCTCTTGGTTTACGTAAAATATCTCAGGTCGTAGAGCGTGAAGATAGTCCTACCCTTCGCGGTATGATAAGGAAGGTTCACCATCTGGTAACCGTTATTGAATAATAACTCACATTAAAAAAGAAACGATTATGAAACTAAATAATTTGAAACCAGCTGCAGGTTCTACTCATTCACGCCGCCGTATCGGCCGTGGACCAGGTTCTGGCCTTGGTGGAACGTCTACACGTGGTCACAAGGGTGCTAAGGCACGTTCTGGTTATAAGAGAAAGATTGGATTCGAAGGTGGTCAGATGCCTTTGCAGCGTCGTATACCGAAGGCTGGATTCAAGAATATTAACCATAAGGAGTATTTTGCTGTAAACCTTTCTACGCTTCAGGAGATTGCTGAGGCAAAGAATCTTACAAAGATCGGCATTCAGGAACTGAAGGCTGCTGGTCTTACCAATGGTAAAGAGTTGGTTAAGATTCTCGGAAATGGTGAATTGAAAGCAAAATTGGAAGTGGAAGCTCATGCTTTCTCTAAGACTGCTGAAGAGGCTATCAAGGCAGTTGGTGGTAACACAACAATAATCTAAGTAAATGAAAAAGTTTATTGAGACACTGAAGAACTGTTGGAAGATTGAGGATTTGCGTCAGCGAATCCTCATCACCATAGCATTTGTTGCAATTTATCGTTTTGGATCATTTGTTGTTTTGCCAGGAATTGATCCATCAATGTTGCAGAAATTGCAGTCGCAGACAAGTGGCGGTCTTATGTCGCTGCTTGACATGTTCTCCGGTGGTGCTTTCTCCAATGCTTCTATCTTTGCATTGGGAATAATGCCTTACATCTCAGCTTCTATCGTAATGCAGCTGCTTGCAGTTGTAGTGCCGTATTTCCAGAAGATGCAGCGTGAGGGTGAGAGTGGACGTAAGAAGATCAACTGGTATACACGTGTGCTTACCGTTGCAATTCTTTTGTTCCAGGCTCCTTCTTACTTGATGAACCTGAAGATTCAGGCCTATGGTGCTTTGTCATCAGGCATTGACTGGTCAGTGTTCATGATACCCGCAACAATTATTCTTGCTGCAGGTAGTATGTTTGTTTTATGGCTCGGTGAGCGTATTACGGATAAAGGCATTGGAAATGGTATCTCATTGATTATTATGATAGGAATCATCGCCCGTCTGCCGCAGGCATTTATACAGGAGGTAAGCTCTCGCTTTACGGCAATCACTGGCGGTGGTCTCGTTATGTTTATTGTTGAGATACTTATACTTTATGCTGTCGTTTGTGCATCTTTGCTCTTGGTTCAGGGCACTCGCAAAATACCTGTACAGTATGCTAAGCGTATTGTCGGTAACAAGCAGTACGGTGGTGCACGCCAGTATGTTCCGTTGAAGCTCTTCGCTGCTAACGTTATGCCTATCATCTTTGCTCAGGCATTGATGTTCATTCCGTTGGCAATTGTTCAGTATTCAACAGACCAGAGCGGTTACATTATCCGTTCTTTGATGGATCACAGAAGCTTGTTGTATAATATTGTGTTTGCAGCGCTTATAATTGCTTTCACATATTTTTATACAGCATTGACTCTGAACGCGACACAGATGGCTGAAGACATGAAGCGTAATAATGGCTTTATACCCGGCATCAAGCCAGGTAAAGACACCGCTGATTATATCGATACAGTTATGTCTCGTATAACATTCCCCGGTTCACTCTTTATTGCGTTTATCGCTGTAATGCCTGCTCTTGCTGGATTGCTGAATGTTCAGGATGCTTTCTCTCAGTTCTTTGGTGGAACATCTCTCCTCATTCTCGTAGGTGTTGTTATAGACACACTCCAGCAGATCGAAAGTCATTTGATGATGAGACATTACGATGGCTTGCTCAATTCAGGTCGAATTAGAGGCCGTAATGGCGGCGTTTCTGCATATTAGAGTATTTCTTACTGAATGAAGATATTTCTCAAGACAGAAGATGAAATAGAACTGATGCGAAAAGCCAACCAGTTAGTTGGAAACACTTTGGGCGAGATAGCAAAGCATATCAAGCCCGGTGTTACAACTTTACAGTTGGATAAAATAGCAGAAAGTTACATCAGGGACAATGGGGCAATACCAACCTTCAAAAATTACCCTAACCCTTTTGGTCAACCTTTTCCGGCAAGCATCTGTACTTCTGTAAATGATGTAGTTGTTCACGGAATACCAGATAACAAGACTGTGCTTCGTGACGGCGATATAATATCTGTTGACTGTGGTGCTCTTTTAAACGGTTTTAATGGTGATTCTTGTTATACTTTTTGTGTAGGTGAAGTTTCGGCTGAAGTGAAGCAGTTGCTTCTGATTACCAAGGAGGCTCTTTATTTGGGTATCGAGAATGCCGTTGCCGGAAAACATATTGGTGATATCGGTCATGCCGTGCAGGCTCATTGCGAATCGCGAGGATATGGAGTTGTCAGAGAACTGACAGGACATGGTATAGGACGCGAGATGCACGAAGATCCATCCGTACCAAACTATGGCACTAGTGGTTCTGGAGTATTGCTTAAAGCAGGCATGTGTATTGCGATAGAACCGATGATAACGATGGGCGACAGATCCCTTTGCATGATGCCCGACCGTTGGACGATAAAGACATGTGACGGGAAACCTGCTGCACATTTTGAACATACAGTAGCGATATATCGGGGTAAGGCAGAAATTTTATCTTCTTTTGAGGAAGTTGAACGATTAGAAAGAAATTAATTTTAAATATGGCAAAACAAGACGCAATAGAGCAGGACGGAACAATCGTAGAGGCATTGTCAAATGCAATGTTCCGTGTAGAGTTGGAGAATGGCTGTCCTATAACGGCTCACATTTCGGGTAAGATGAGAATGCATTATATTAAGATTCTCCCCGGAGATAAAGTAAAAGTTGAGATGAGTCCTTATGATTTGACAAAGGGCAGAATCGTATTCAGATACAAATAATTTTATAGAGATATATGAAGACAAGAGCATCATTAAAGAAACGTACTCCCGATTGCAAAATCGTTCGTCGTAAGGGTCGTCTGTACGTTATTAACAAGAAAAACCCTAAGTACAAATTACGTCAGGGCTAAAACATTAAATTTTTTAATTAATTAACAAAAATGGCAATAAGAATTGTTGGAGTAGATTTGCCCCAGAATAAGCGTGGCGAAATCGCATTGACTTATATTTATGGTATAGGTCGAAGTAGTTCAGCAAAGATATTGGATAAAGCAGGCGTAAGCCGTGACCTGAAGGTCTGCGATTGGACAGACGATCAGGCAGCTAAGATCCGTGAAATAATCGGCGCTGAATTCAAAGTAGAAGGTGATCTCCGTTCAGAGATCCAAATGAATATCAAGCGACTGATGGATATTGGTTGCTATCGTGGAATTCGTCATCGTAACGGTCTTCCGGTTCGCGGTCAGAGTACAAAGAATAATGCTCGTACCCGTAAAGGTAAGAAGAAGACTGTTGCTAATAAGAAAAAGGCTACTAAATAATAATTAGTTATGGCAAAGAAAACAGCAACATCTAGAAAAAGAAATGTAAAGGTTGACGCTATGGGCCAGCTTCACGTTCATAGCTCTTTCAACAATATCATTGTATCTTTGGCTAACAGCGAGGGCCAGATTATTTCATGGTCTTCAGCCGGAAAGATGGGTTTCCGCGGCTCAAAGAAGAATACTCCTTATGCAGCTCAGATGGCTGCCGAGGATTGTGCAAAAGTAGCTTATGACCTTGGTCTCCGTAAGGTAAAGGCATATGTTAAGGGTCCGGGTAACGGCCGTGAGTCAGCTATCCGTGCCGTACACGGTGCCGGAATCGAAGTTACAGAGATTATCGACGTAACACCGTTACCCCACAACGGTTGCCGTCCTCCAAAGAGAAGAAGAGTTTAATCAAGTACACAAATCCGCCATCCTGCGTTGTGCAGGATGGCACAATAAAACAAAGTATTTTAAATTATTATGGCTAGATATACAGGTCCGAAATCAAAAATTGCGCGTCGTTTTGGTGAACCCATTTTCGGCGCTGACAAAGTTTTGTCTAGGAGAAACTTCCCTCCTGGACAGCATGGCAATAATCGTCGCAGAAAGATGTCTGAGTATGGTGTCATGTTGGCAGAGAAGCAGAAAGCTAAATACACTTATGGTGTGCTTGAGCGTCAGTTCCGTAATCTGTTCGAGAAGGCAGCAAAGGCAGACGGTATTACCGGTGAGGTATTGCTCCAGAGCCTTGAGTGCCGTCTTGACAACGTAGTGTTCCGCCTTGGAATTGCTCCTACACGTGCTGCAGCTCGTCAGCTGGTTAGTCATAAGCATATTGTTGTTGACGGTAAGGTAGTTAACATTCCTTCATATTCAGTTGCTCCCGGTCAGGTAGTAGGTGTTCGTGAGAAGGCTAAGTCTCTTGAAGTTATTGAAGCAGCTTTGGCTGGTTTCAATCACAGCAAGTATCCTTGGTTGGAGTGGGATGAAAACACAAAGAGCGGCAAGCTTCTGCACAAGCCGGAGCGTGCTGACATACCGGAGAACATTAAGGAACAGTTAATCGTTGAGTTGTACTCTAAATAAATCATTAAATTAATGGCGATATTAGCATTTCAAAAACCTGATAAAGTTGTAATGTTGGAGGCGACAGACAAATTCGGCAAGTTCGAATTTCGTCCTTTGGAGCCAGGCTTTGGCGTTACCATCGGTAACTCATTGCGCCGCATTCTTCTTTCATCGCTTGAGGGTTATGCTATCAACACAATCCGTATTTCGGGTGTTGAGCATGAGTTTTCCTCTGTACCTGGCGTAAAGGAGGATGTTACCAACATTATCTTGAATTTGAAACAAGTAAGATTCAAGCAAGTAGTAGAAGAATTCGAGAACGAAAAAGTTAGTGTCACCGTAGAGAATTCAACAGAGTTCAAAGCAGGTGATATAGGTAAGTATCTGACTGGATTTGAAGTGTTAAACCCTGATTTGGTGATTTGTCATTTAGATGCCAAAGCTTCAATGCAGATTGATCTCACTATAAACAAAGGACGCGGATACGTTCCTGCTGACGAGAACCGTGAGTTCTGCACTGACGTCAACGTTATTCCAATCGATTCTATTTACACTCCGATCCGTAACGTGAAATATTCAGTTGAGCCGTATCGTGTTGAACAGAAGACCGACTACGACAAGCTGGTTATTGAAGTTACGACGGACGGTTCCATTCACCCGAAGGACGCTCTTAAGGAGGCTGCCAAGATTCTTATTTACCACTTCATGCTGTTCTCTGACGAGAAGATTACTCTTGAGAACAATGATGTTGACGGTAATCAGGAATTCGACGAAGAGATACTCCACATGCGCCAGCTGCTCAAGACAAAGCTCATAGACATGAATCTTTCTGTTCGTGCGCTTAACTGTCTTAAGGCTGCTGATGTTGAGACTCTTGGCGATTTGGTTCAGTATAACAAGACCGACCTCCTCAAGTTCCGCAACTTCGGTAAGAAATCGCTTTCAGAGCTTGATGATTTGCTCGAGAGTCTGAATCTGTCGTTTGGTACCGATATTTCTAAGTACAAATTAGATAAAGAGTAACCGTGCATAATCCGGCGCATGGCTGATACCTGCGCCGGGCATGCCGATTTATCGCAAAAGAAAAACAAAAATGAGACATAATAAGAAATTCAACCATCTGAGTCGTACTGCATCTCACCGTAAGGCTATGCTTGCTAACATGGCTGTATCGCTGATAATGCACAAAAGAATCACTACGACTCTCGCTAAGGCTAAGGCCTTGAAAAAATATGTAGAACCTCTGATAACACGTTCTAAGAATGACACAACAACATCTCGCCGTGTAGTTTTCCGCTATCTGCAGAACAAGTATGCCGTTACAGAGCTGTTCAAAGAGATTTCTACTAAGGTGGCTGACCGTCCGGGCGGATACACCAGAATCATAAAGCTGGGCTTCCGTCAAGGTGACGCTGCTGAAATGTGCTTCATAGAGCTCGTTGATTATGATGAGAACATGGCTAAGGCTCCCAAGGCTGCCAAGAAGACTCGTCGTAGCCGCCGCTCTAAGGCTGCTGAAGCTGCTGAAACTCCTGTAACTGAGACTGCAGCAGAGGAAACAGCTACAGAAGAAGCTAAGGCAGAATAATAACGTCGAATATATCTCTACAATAGCGCTTTTTCCCGTGAGGGAAAAGGCGCTTTTTTTATATCATTATTTTCTCAATAATGAAGAGGCTATGCCGGACCAATGGCGCGTGTGCAATATTTTATCAGTTAGGCGCACTTTCTTATATTTCCAGATGAATCAGAAAAGCAAGAGGAAGGTCCAAAATTTTATTTTGACCAACATGCCAATAATTTAATTTTCGCCCCGTGCAGTTATTGCTGGATTTGCAAAAGCTGTTATGTCTATTTTCCAATTATTGAGTCAACAACAATAACAGTTATAGGTTTAGCCAGAGTCAACTTTAATCAGGTAAAAGACTGTTAGAAGTCAACCAAAATCAGAAAAGGTAACTAATATAATGAAATAAAAAGTTTTTATTAAAAACTTGTCACTCGTCACATTCTTGTCTAATGCCTTGAGCAACAATATTTTATGGCGTGATGAGTTGCAGTGTGAACTCATCACGCCGGTATGCCGCTGTGCCGTTGTGATGTTTCCTTAATACAACTCGTCACACCATAATGTGTTGATATCCTGTGAGTTAGGTGCAGATGTGATGAGTGACGAGTTTTTTTATAAAACAATTTTTACTTTCCTCACGCTGTCCTTCTGTATAACTTGTGCCCTTTCAGCTTGTGAAAAGCCATGTTTTATAGGGTAAAAGCATACCTTTTGTGTTGCCGTTCAGCACCTTTTGCATCGTGGATGTTCGCAGGTGATTATGCTTTTAGCGCTTTTATGGCAGACTGCAGATTGTCTTATATTGTACGGTTAAATGTTTATTGCGGATAAGACAGACTGTGACTCTATTCAACAGGTATACCGATGTCTTCATCCGCTTATTTGTTCTTGTAGTATTCTTGTCGTCATTCTTTTTCTGACATAGTCTGCTATGACTTAAAATGGCAAACGATAGTCTGCTCAATATAAAATGATAATCCGGCAGAATCATGGTGAGCGATTATGATAAAATCGCGCAAAGTGTAAAAACGGAAACTCAGATTAATCGGAGTTGGAATATTTTTCGTATCTTTATAGCCGTAAACTTATGGTGATGGCAGTATGCCAACGAGTGAATGAAGAGAAACCTTTTATGACCTTAAACGTTTTTTACAGAGATTAAATACAGGCGAATATGATCTACGATGAAATACCCGCAAAGGTTATCCGTATATTCAGCAGCTTGCAGGCCTGTTGCATTTGCATAATATCATGTAGCTGTTATGTGACAGCGATGCACCTTGGCCGTCTATATGTCTGCCTGGCGGGTACGCCTTGAAATGGATTTGCATCAATTTAGGTAAAACATAAATCTATACGAAAATGAAGAAGACGATATTTATTCTTGTTATTGCGTTCTTTGCACATCTGTCAGTGATGTCGCAGAATGATGGAAGCCTTCCGCAGTTATCAACAAATAAAGCCGATCATGGCGTGCGGTTCAGCATAGAGTTAGGCTTAAACATGTCGAAGCTTACGGGTGATATCACAAACGAGAAATATTCTTTGCAATATAATGCCGGAGCCTATGCACACATCCCGATAATAAGGAGCCTTTATGTAAAGACCGGACTGCAATATACAGCCAAGGGTGTAAAAGGAAAGGGTAGGGAGAACAACAGAATAGACGCAAACTATATAGAGCTGCCTTTGTTGCTCTCTTACAGATATGACTTTAACCGCAATACCCAGTTGCAGGTAAACGTAGGTCCATACTTTGCATATGGCATATCGGGCGAAATAATGGATGATCTTGATACATTCGGAGACAACGGAGTGCTTGAGCGTTATGACACCGGCTTGCATATGGGAGTAGGTCTTATTGCCGCCAAGAACGCTTATGTAGGTTTCGGCTATGAAATTGGCCTGAAAAACATCAACAAGACAGAAGATGATATCAGCCTGAAGAACAGTAACTTTTTTGTGAATCTAGGATATGTTTTTTAGTGTGTCTGTGTCGGACATGAGCATCATTGCTTGAGATGCCTTGGCATTCGGACAGATACATTATATCTCAGACGGCAGATAAATTATCTGCTGAAGCAAGGAACGTGTTGTATTGAACGCCGAATCTAATGGGCAGAATTGGGCTTGTGTACAAATACGCACCTTGCTTCAGCAATTAGTCAGACTTCTTGTTTTTCAATCTGTATTCAGTAGGCGATATGCTCACCTGCCTTTTGAAGAATTTACAGAATGCCGCCTGATCCGAGAAACCTAGTTTTTCGGATATAAGTCCTATGGTCATTCTGTCGTCGTCGAGCAGCGCCATTGCCTCGTGTGTTATCTCGTCGCAGATAACCGTATGAGGCGTCCTGCCCATTGTGTTCTTTATTATTCTTGTAAGATGCTTTGCCGACATGTTCAGGGCCTGGGCGTAAAAGTCTATGTTATGTTGCCTGGTGAAATATTTTGTCACGAGTTTGGTGAAGTCGAGCGCCACGGCCTCGCTGCGCCTGCAACCCTGCTGCATGTCGTCAATGGTTGTTTCGTTCGACATTATTGCGTTGCCCAGTTCCAGACACATGCTTTTGTAGAACACGGCAGCCAGTTCGTTATGATAATAATGATTCTTTGCGGCAATGGCATCTGCCAGAAAACTTAGCTGTGTGTCCACTCGCGATATTGCTTCTTTTGTGAAAGAGTGTATGGGTATGTCCTGTGTCTGCAGCAGTTTCTCAATAGGCACAGGCTTGAAGTTTTTCAGCGAGTTTCGTGCAAAGGTGTATGTAACCAGCATGCACCATGCCCTTGCATCTTTTTCACATTTCTCTATTCGTATGGTCACAGTGTCAAGGCTGTCTATGCACGAGCAACTTTCTATGTGGCACCTTTTTCCGTTTAGATTTATGTCAATACAGCCTTCGCTCACAACAATGAATACCCTGCTGCTGTCAATGTCGATACCTTCAAGTCGGTGAAACTCGTTCGGATTGACCAGCAATATCTGCTCCTTGATATAGCACGAAGGCGGAAACTTAGGCATTAGTTCGTGAATGTTCATACGGTAGTTTTTTATGTATTTGAGGCAGACTGCCGTGGCGCTTTTGTCATATAGCCTGTATTTGCCGGATCTGCCGATGAAGATGTGCTTGCAAATATACTTATTAAGTGTCCTTTTTAGACAATTTTTAGCGCAAAATAGACATAGCGTTTGCAAATTAGTCTTAACGATGTCTGTAATGAACAAATTCTTACTCCAAATTTACAAAAGAGCAAGCGTTTTGTCAGGATAATTTTGTGGCCGAAACATCAAAGAATAAAAAATGAGTATGAGATTAAGACATGTTTTTATTTTATGTTGCCTGTCTATTTTGTTCGGTTGTAACAACAAGTCCGGACAGCAGGCAGCCGGCGGCGACTATCCGATGATGACTCTGAAGGCCGAGGACAGAACCCTGTCGCTTAAATATTCAGCAGTAACCGAAGGCCGCCAGGATGTGGAGGTGCGTCCGCAGATTTCAGGAAAGATAACTCAGGTATGCGTAAAGGAAGGTGCCTATGTGCGCAAGGGCCAGGTGCTGTTCGTCATCGACCAGGTGCCATACCGTGCGGCTGTAGCCAAGGCACGCGCGTCTGTGGCCACGGCAGAAGCCAATGAGGCTACCGCAAAGCAGACGCTTGCCGGCAAGCAGTCGTTGTATGCCGACAAGGTGATATCCGATTTTGAGTTGCGCACGGCTCAGAACAGCTATAAGAGTGCGGTGGCAGCCCTTAGTCAAGCCCGTGCCGAACTTACCGACGCGCTCAACAACCTGTCTTACACAGAGGTGAAAAGTCCCGTTGACGGCTATGCCGGCATGACGTCGTTTCGTGTAGGCGCGCTGGTTGACGCATCAATGACGGAGCCGCTGATACACGTATCCGACAATTCGGTGATATATGCCTACTTCTCTCTGTCCGACAAGCAGGTGCTCTCGTTAACCTCACAGTATGGTTCACTTGACGAGGCCGTCAAGTCGTTTCCCGAGGTGTCGCTTGAGCTGAGCGACGGTTCGGTGTATGAGAAAAAAGGTAAGGTAGACGTGCTCAGCGGCATTGTCGACAAGACAACAGGAACCGTCAGCGTGCGTGCCGTGTTCGACAACAGCTCGCGCAGGATAATGAGCGGAAGCCAGACCAATGTGGTGGTGCCTTACGAGTGTAAAGACTGTGTGGTGATACCGCAGGGAGCAACCTACGAGCTTCAGGACAAGGTGTTTGCCTATCGTGTAATCAACGGTCGTGCCGTGTCTACGCCCATTGAGGTGTTCGAGATAAACGACGGCAAGGAATATATCGTAAAGTCGGGCCTTCGCAAGGGCGACGTGATAGTGTCAGAGGGAGCCGGCCTGCTTAAAGATGGTACGGTGGTGGCGTCATCCGGAACAAAAAAGGAGAAATAGCCTATGAAACTGCAGAAGTTTATCGACCGTCCCATCCTGTCGATGGTGATATCCGTTGTGATACTTGTTGCCGGACTTATAGGTCTGTATGCCCTTTCCGTAGAGCAGTATCCCGACATAGCCCCGCCAACCATCCGCGTGTCGACCACTTACAGCGGAGCCAATGCCGAGGC
>ENA-OPDU01000037-OPDU01000037.1-human-gut-metagenome-genome-assembly--contig:-NODE-37-length-34413-cov-2.755428_pt1 | contig 34413 bp, 25 predicted proteins | sample MGYA00241294_ERZ501522 | MGnify/ENA primary metagenome ERZ501522 (study PRJEB25962, sample SAMEA2042430) | human gut metagenome | biome: human gut; feature: human-associated habitat; material: faeces...
CGGCCTCGAGCGCCGTAAACATCATGTTCCGAAGCTCCAGTTCGTTCATCGGCGCAGCCACCGTCAGATTGGGAACCGTACCGAAATAGGCCAGATCGAAAGCGCCGTGATGCGTCGCTCCGTCCTCACCCACCAGACCGCCCCGGTCAAGGCACATGACCACTGGAAGGCGCTGAATCGCCACGTCATGAATCACATTGTCATAAGCCCGCTGCATGAAACTCGAATAGATGTTGCAGAAAGGCACCATGCCCGCAGCCGCCAGTCCGGCGGAGAAAGTCACGGCATGTCCTTCGGCGATACCGACGTCGAAACAACGCTCCGGCATCTCTTTCATCAGAATATTCATCGAACTGCCCGACGGCATGGCAGGCGTTATCCCCACGATCCGCTCGTCGGCACGCGCCAGATCGAGCAGCGTCTGTCCGAAAACATCCTGATATCGGGCCACCTCGGTCTTGCTGACGATCCGCTCGCCCGTTTCCGGATTGAATTTGCCCGGAGCGTGCCATACCGGCTTATTGCACTCGGCAGGCTTATAGCCCTTTCCTTTTACGGTCATCACATGCAGCAGCTTGGGACCCTCGATGCGCCGCAAGGCCGCCAGCGCCCGCACCAGTTCCGGCAGATTATGCCCGTCGATCGGACCGAAATAGCGGAAATTCAGACTTTCGAACAGATTGCTGTTCTTCAACAGCCCTTGCTTGACGGCATTGCCCGCTTTCTGACAAAACCGCAAAACAGCCGGCGTATGGGACAAAATCCGCCACAAACGGCGTTTGATAGCGTTGTAGCGCCTCGACGTCGAAATCTTGACCAGGTAGTTCTTCAAAGCCCCGGTAGCCTGGTCGATGGCCATGTTGTTATCGTTGAGAATGACCAGCAGGTTGGTCTGCTTGCTCGCTCCGGCGTTGTTCAACCCTTCGAACGCCAGACCGCCCGTCATCGAACCGTCGCCGATCACGGCCACCACCTGCCGCTGCTCGCCCTTGAGTTCCGCAGCTTTGGCCATACCGAACGCCGCCGAAATCGACCCGTAGGCATGTCCGCCGCCGAAAGCGTCGTAAGGACTCTCGGACATACGCGGGAAGCCGCTGATACCGCCCAGCTTACGATTGGTCCGAAACGCCTCGCGGCGCCCGGTAATGATTTTATGGGCATAGGTCTGATGCCCCACGTCCCACACGATTTTATCGTCAGGAGTATTGAATACGTAGTGCAGAGCGACGGCAAGCTCCACCGCCCCCAGGCTCGAAGCCAGGTGTCCCGGATTGGACGAACATTGCTCGATGATGTACTGACGCAGTTCGTCGCAATACTGACGCAAGTCAGAGCCCGACAACTTCTTCAAGTCATCGGGCGAATCAATCCGATCGAGCCATTTATATTCCGAATGCATCATGGATAGGCAAAGATAGCATTAAAAAACGACATTTTTTCGAAATTTTTCCTATCTTCGCATTATCAAATTCCGCTCCGCTTATGAAATACGACAGAATACTCCTGAAACTCAGCGGCGAATCCCTGCAAGGGATTCAGAAATACGGTCTTTCGACCGACGTGCTCCACAGCTATGCGGAGCAAATCAAAGCCGTCGTCCGAACGGGAGTCCAGGTAGGCATCGTCATCGGCGGCGGCAACATCTTCCGCGGACTCAGCGGTGCCGGCAAGGGCTTCGACCGCGTTAAGGGCGACCAGATGGGTATGTGCGCAACAGTTATCAACTCGCTCGCATTAAGCTCAGCTCTCGGTGCTGTAGGCGTTAAGACAAAGGTGATGACAGCTATACGCATGGAGCCGATAGGCGAGTTCTACAGCAAGTGGAAGGCCATCGAGGCTATGGAGGCAGGATATGTGTGCATATTCTCTGCCGGAACAGGTTCTCCTTACTTTACAACAGACACAGGCTCGTCGCTCCGCGGCATTGAGATTGAGGCCGACGTTATGCTCAAGGGCACACGCGTTGACGGCATCTACACAGCCGACCCGGAAAAGGATCCTACTGCAGTGAAGTTTAAGGACATCACTTACGACGAAATTTATACACGCGGACTGAAGGTGATGGACCTTACAGCCACAACAATGTGCAAGGAGAACAACCTGCCTATCTATGTGTTCAACATGGACGTTGTTGGCAACCTGAAGAAGGTTATGGACGGCGAGGAGATTGGTACGCTGGTTCACAACTGATAGCATTATAAATGCTCAAGCCGCTTACGTTGCTGCCTTATCTGCATCTTTTTTATGCTTGAACGGCAGGCAGCACTATCGTAGGCAGGCATATCCGTTGAAATCGAGGATGTATCTTCATTAATATAAAGAAGAAGCCGTTGCCCTTTTGCGCATGAATGTCTGTGCTTGAGGCAACGGCTTCTTCTTTTTTTATGTCTTAAAGGGCTTACATGTCGAGAGTAATGCCCTTGTTGTCAATCTTCTTATATTCTTTTCCGTTCACTGTTACGTTTGCAGAGTTACGTGCGCTGAAGGTCTTTCCCTTCGACTTGACGTTGATGTCCTGCAGCTTAACGCCGTCAGTGTTGTTGATTACGATGCCCTCTTTGGCGTTGTTTACCTCGAGGTCGGCTATCGTTATGTTCTTCACCGGCATCTCGGGCAGTCCGTTGAAGTAGGCTGCACGGCGTGCTGTGCGGCATATTACATGGTTGATGTTGATGTCGCGGAAGCAAGGTGTTGTCTCGTCTACCTTTATCTTCTTCACGTTCTGCTGCTTTGCCTCGTCGCCGTCGGCAAGAGCCTCTACAGCCGACTTGCCTCCGTAGTAGAGGTCGAAGGTTATTGCGTCGGTCTGAATGTCGAACATTGAGATGTTGTTGATGTAGATGTTCTCAACCACGCCGCCGCGTCCGCGTGTGCTCTTGAAGCGCAGACCCACGTCAGTGCCGAGGAACTGGCAGTCGGAAACATAAATGTTCTTCACGCCGCCGCTCATCTCGCTGCCTACAACAAAGCCGCCATGGCCCTTGAACACGGTACAGCCGTTAATCAGTACGTTCTCGCAGGGTATTCCGCGCTTGCGTCCGTCGGCGTCCTTACCGCTCTTGATGCAGATGCCGTCGTCGCCAACGTCGAATGTAGAGTTCACAACCAGCGCATTCTTGCATGACTCAAGGTCGAGTCCGTCGCCGTTCTGTGCAAATGCCGGGTTTCTGACCTGCACATCCTCTATCAGCACATTCTCGCACATCAGCGGATGAATGTTCCATGAAGGAGAGTTCTGGAAGATTACGCCGTTGAGCCATACGTTCTTGCAACTTACGAGGTTTACCATTACGGGACGCAGGAAGTGCCTGATGCTATGCCATTCGGCGTCGCTCAGATTACCCTTGGGCACGTTCATGTTACTCATTGAGTCGCCTTTAAGCGCACCTTCAGAAGGGAACCAGAACTTAGGGTTCTTGAATGCTCCGCCGCGTGAAGTAAACTCTTTCCATTGCTTGTCGGTAACCTTCTCGCGTTTCACCGGGCGCCAGTATTCGCCGTTGCCGTCTATCACTCCGGCTCCGGTTATCGCCACGTTTACAAGGTTGTGGCCCGATATGGGCGACTGGCAGCGGCGTGTGTTCAGTCCTTCGAACGACGCATCTATAAGCGGATAGAGGTCGATGTCGGGCGAGAACAATATCACTGCACCCTTGTTGAGGTGAAGGTTGATGTTGCTCTTGAGAGTTATAGGACCGGTGAACCACACACCCTGCGGCACAACGAGCTTGCCGCCGCCCTTTTTCTCAAGTGCCTCAATGGCCTTGGCAAAAGCATCGGTACAGAGCGAAGATCCGTCGCCTTTAGCTCCGAAGTCTTTCAGGTTAACCTCGTTGTCGGGAAACACGGGGGCTGTAACCTGTTCCATCTTGAAGGGCAGATTCTCATACAGACAGCTGTATTTGTCTGTGCCGGTGGCGCTTGCACCAAGTGTAAGCAGGCATGCGCACACCAAAAAGAAGATTTTTCTCATTTATTTTTATTGGTTTAAGTTAGTAGATTCATGTAGTTTTATTATTGCCGGGACGGCCGCAGGAGCTATTTCTCCTCTTCATAGTCGACATATTCTCCTTCGTTTTTCGAGAATATCTTGCGGTTCATCTCGTCGGGCGTGCGCCGGTCGATAATTATTTCGTCGTCGCCTGATGTCTGTCGGTACTGCTGCCGGCCCTGTCCGTTGCCGTTGTCCTGGCCCCTGAAGCCCTTAAACTGTTTCTTCACACTGTGGAAAGTGCGGTATATCTTGTAGGCAACCACGCCTACGACGATGAATATTCCGAGCAGTATTATGAATAAGAAGTTTAATAAAGCAGCAATCATTATTTGTTCTTTGAATTAAGATAAACCGATAATATTACATACCATGCGATTATTATGGCGAAGGCCGAGATGCCGAAGATGATGAGCAGCGGCACGCAGGTTATAAGGAAAATGTATTTAACCTCGTTGCCTTTCCACCCCCATTGCTTAAACTTAAGGGCAAACATCGGTATTTCGCTCACCAGCACATAGCTGCAAAGGAAAATAAGCAATATTACGGCCGGCACCATCCACGGCGACGACTCGAGCACGTCGGCAGCTCCCACGATGAGCGAGCCCCAGAACAGGGCGTTGGCCGGCGTGGGCATGCCTATGAACGATGTGGTCTGACGCTCGTCAAGATTAAACTTGGCAAGGCGCAGCGCCGAGAACGCAGCCATGACGAAAGCCACGAAGGGCAGCACCGGGCCCCGCGGCTCGAGAAACGACGGATAGTCCATCACGCCGAGCTGATAGAACACCATCGTGGCCGGCGCCATGCCGAACGTGATGTCGTCGGCAAGCGAGTCGAGTTCCTTTCCGATTGGCGACGACACCTTTAACAGGCGTGCGCTCATGCCGTCGAAGAAGTCGAACACGGCACCCAGAATGATGAACGTCAGCGCCATCTTGGGCTGTCCGCCGAAGGCGTAAGCCGTGGCTATGCAGCCCGAGATAAGGTTGCAGCACGTGATAGTGTTCGGAATATTTCTTACTATGATGTTTGCCATAACGTAGCGTAGTTATCGGCCGTGTACTTTCATTCGCAGAAAGGGCGGCTGTTATGTTTATTTAAGCCGTGCAATAATCGTGCGGTTGCCTGTTGTAGCCTGTCCCATCTTCACGCAAACCTCAGTTCCGAGTGGCAGATACACGTCAACGCGCGAACCGAACTTGATAAATCCGAGATGCTCGTCGATGTAGCAGTCTTCTTCAGGCTTGGCGTAGGTTACGATGCGTCGTGCCACCGCACCTGCTATCTGGCGGCACAGCACTTCGGTGCCTTCAGGAGTCTCGAGCATCACGTCGGCGTGCTCGTTCTCCTCGCTGGCCTTTGGCAGCCATGCCTTGTGGTAGTTGCCGTTCTGATGATGAACGAATTTCACTTTGCCGTCAACCGGGAACCAGTTGGCGTGAACGTTGAACAAGCTCATAAAGATGCTTATCATGAGACGTTTGTCGTGAAAGTACTCATCTTCAAAAACCTCCTCGATAACCACCACTTTTCCGTCTGCCGGAGCCACTACCACCTTCTCGGTCTCGCCGTCGAAGTAGCGCTTGGGGCATCTGAAGAAGTTTACCACTATGGAATAGATTACGCCGAAGACGACGACAAAGCTCCAGAACGGAATTTTGTTGTCGACATAGAACCACAGAATCAAGGCTATGGCCACAAACGCAGTCAGTCCGTAGACCAGCGTGTCAGTGCCCTCTCGATGAAGTCTTACATTCTTAAGTTTCTTTATTCTTTTTCCCATAGTAAAGTTTGAAGTGGAAAATTATTTGCAAAGGTACGCCTTTTTTGTGTAATTGGCAAATTTTTTGCATTATTCTTTAATAAATACACATTGACCGGCAGCTGCGGCTTAATCGGCTGATAGTTCGATTTTTATTGTTTGCTCTGCTGTCCTGTTGCGGTTTTCGTTCTCGTTTGCTCCTTCTGCGGGTGTCCGGCTGAAGCGGCCGGGGCATGTCCTTGTTTCAGCTTTCGTGTGTCATGCCTTTTATGCTTGATGTCAGGCGTTGCCGGTGTGTAATGTGATGCTGTACGGATTCACATTGTCGCGATATTCGCCGTGTCGCCTTACATTCTGATTTTGCCTGACGCTCTCATTCTGAAGTATTTGAAAATAAAAATAATTCGGACGGAAATATGGGCTGAAATCGTGTGCAAACATAAATGTGTCGATATCAGAGTGTTGCATGGCTATGGCGGTTTGTGTGCATAAAATTTAGCCTAAAAACGGCTGAAATGCCATGAAATTCGGGCAAAAACGGCTGCAAACTATAATGCCGGACGAGGCTTTTCAGCTTATAAAAGGTGCCCTTTTGCTGTGTAAGAGCATGCTTTTCGGTGAATTGTCTGCCGCTTTACGGTCTTTCAGGCATGTTTTTACGCTTAGGCGTTTCTATTTCGTCTGAAAATCCTGACATAATCATGATGACACAATGCAATGATAATGGCCGGTTTGCCTGTCAAAGTAACATCTCCGTCAACGCTCATGGCTGCTGCCGTGCGTGTGTCCGTGCGGTTGTCAGGGCGTGTGCGTGCATGTCGTATAAATATAAAAAACAATCTGCATAAGATAATTTTCACATTATTATTTTGGCTGTTTCAGTTTTTCAGAATAACTTTGACGCTCTAAAAGCGCAAATGTAGTTTATGCAAGATTTCGTCCATTTACACGTACATACTTATTACTCCATTCTTGACGGACAGTCGAGCGTGCAGAAACTTGTAGACAAGGCTGTGGCCGACGGCATGAAGGGCATGGCCATAACCGACCACGGCAACATGTTCGGCATAAAGGAGTTTTACAACTACTGCAAGAAAGTCAACGGCAAGCTGAAGGCCGAGGGCAAGGAGCCTTTCAAGCCCATCTTCGGCTGCGAGATGTATGTGGCGCGCCGTACAAAGGACGACAAGGAGAAAGAGAAGGGCGACATGGGCGGATACCACCTCATAGTGCTTGCAAAAAACTACAACGGATACAAGAACCTTATTAAGTTGGTTTCGCGCGCGTGGGTAGACGGCTATTACATGCGTCCGCGTACCGACCGCGCCGATCTTGAGAAGTATCATGAAGACCTCATCGTCTGTTCGGCATGTATAGCCGGCGAGGTGCCCGCAAAGATTCTCAAGGGCGACATGGAGGGGGCACGCGAGGCCATAGAGTGGTATCACCGCGTGTTCGGCGACGACTATTATCTCGAGCTTCAGCGCCACAGAGTCACCAATCCGCATCAGCGCGCCAACCGCGAGACTTATCCGCTGCAGGTGCGCGCCAACAAGGCTCTGATGGAGCTGGCGGAGGAGTATGGCATAAAGACCGTATGCACAAACGACGCCCACTTCGTTGACGAAGAGAACGCCGAGGCTCACGACCATCTGCTCTGTCTGTCTACGGGCAAAGACCTCGACGACCCTAACCGTATGCTCTATTCAAAGCAGGAGTGGTTTAAGACGCGCGAGGAGATGAACGCCGTGTTCAGCGATGTGCCCGAGGCACTTAGCAACACGCTCGAGATACTCGACAAGGTTGAGACCTACAGCATTGACCATGCACCTATCATGCCGTTCTTCCCCATACCTGAAGAGTTTGGTACGGAGGAGGACGTGCGCCGAAAATATTCAGAGAAACAGCTCTACGATGAGTTCACTACCGACGAGAACGGCGAAAATCCGCTGCCGCCCGAAGAAGGCGAACAGAAGATAAAGCGCCTCGGCGGCTACGAAAAGCTGTACCGCATAAAGTTTGAGGCCGACTATCTGGCCAAGCTTGCCTACGACGGAGCAAAGCGCCTGTATGGCGACCCGCTGCCCGAGGAGGTGGCAGAGCGAGTGAAGTTTGAGCTGCACATCATGAAGACGATGGGTTTCCCCGGCTACTTCCTTATCGTGCAGGACTTCATCAACTCGGCGCGCGACGAACTCGGAGTGATGGTTGGCCCCGGGCGTGGCTCGGCTGCCGGTTCGGTTGTTGCTTACTGTCTTGGTATTACGAAGATAGACCCTATTAAATACGACCTTCTGTTTGAGCGTTTCCTCAACCCCGACCGTATATCGTTGCCCGATATCGATACCGACTTCGATGACGACGGACGCGGAAAGGTGCTCGAATGGGTGGAAGACAAATACGGACACGACAAGGTGGCGCACATCATCACCTACGGCACCATGGCCACAAAGAACTCCATTAAGGACGTGGCGCGCGTGGAGAAGCTGCCGCTCGACGTGTCTAACCACTTGTGCAAGGCCATCCCTGACCGTCTGCCCGACGGCCTGAAGATGAACCTGCCCAACGCCATTAAGTGCGTGCCCGAGCTGCGCGAGGCTGAGGCAAGTCCCGACCCGCAGCTCAGCAATACGATAAAATATGCAAAGATGCTTGAGGGCACCGTGCGCGGAACAGGTATACACGCCTGCGGAACCATCATCTGCCGCGACGCCATCAGCGACTGGGTGCCCGTCAGCACGGCTGAAGACAAGTCGGACCCGGGCCACAAGCTCCTTGCCACACAATACGACGGACACGTCATCGAGGAGACCGGACTGATAAAGATGGACTTCCTCGGACTCAGCACATTGTCCATACTTAAGGAGGCTGTAGAGAACATACGCTTCACGCAGGGCATAGAGGTAGACCTCGACAACATACCTATCGACGACGAGCTTACCTATAAGCTCTATCAGGAAGGCCGCACCGTGGGCACGTTCCAGTTTGAGTCGGCCGGCATGCAGAAGTATCTGCGCGAGCTTAAGCCTACCGTATTTGAGGACCTCATAGCCATGAACGCCCTTTATCGCCCCGGACCTATGGACTACATCCCCTCGTTCATTGCCCGAAAGAACGGCAAGGAGGAGATAAAGTATGATATTCCCTGCATGGAGAAATATCTGAAGGACACTTACGGCATCACGGTGTATCAGGAGCAGGTCATGCTTCTGTCGCGTCAGCTTGCCAACTTCACCCGAGGCGAGAGCGACGCCCTGCGTAAGGCCATGGGTAAGAAGAAGAAGGACATCGTAGACGCCATGAAGCCTAAGTTTATCGAGGGCGGAAAGAAAAACGGACACGACCCGAAGGTGCTCGAGAAGATATGGGCCGACTGGGAGAAGTTTGCTTCTTACGCCTTCAACAAGAGTCACGCCACGTGCTATTCGTGGGTGGCTTATCAGACGGCCTATCTCAAGGCCCACTATCCGGCAGAATTCATGGCAGGCAACATGAGCCGATGCCTTAACGACATAACGAAGATAACCAAGCTGATGAACGAATGTCAGGCCATGGGCATAGCCTGCATGGGCCCTGACGTTAACGAGAGCCGCCAGAAGTTCAGCGCCAACAAGAAAGGCGAGGTGCGCTTCGGCCTCGGAGCCATCAAGGGCATGGGCGACGCCGCAGCTCAGGCCATCATCGACGAGCGCGAGAAGAACGGACAGTATAAAGACATATTCGACTTTGTGCAGCGCGTCAATCTCTCGGCCGTTAACAGCAAGGCGCTCGAGAGCCTTGTGCTCAGCGGAGCGTTCGACGGCTTCAAGATCAAGCGTGAGAGCTTCTTTGAGCGCAATCCTGACGGCCGCACGTTCCTCGAAACCCTTATGCGCTACGGACAGGTGTATCAGCAGGAGAAAAACGAGTCGCGTCAATCTCTGTTCGGAGCGATGGAAGAAGTGGAGATTGCCACTCCCGCCATACCTCAGGCTGAGTCGTGGAGCGCCATAGAGAAGCTTAACCGCGAGCGCGACCTCGTGGGCATATACCTCTCGGCACACCCGCTCGATGAGTTTGAGTTTATCCTCAAGAACCTTTGCAACACCCAGTGTCAGGAGCTCAACGACCGCATCGAGCTGTCAAAGAAGCAGGAGGTGGTGCTGGGCGGCATAGTCACTGCAGTTAGAAGCAAATACACCAAGACCGGCAAGCCCTGCGGTTTTGTCACCATTGAAGACTTCGACGGCTCGGGCGAGCTGGCCCTGTTCGGCGAGGAGTGGGGCAAGTGGCGCGGAATGCTTATCGAAGGCTGCACGGTCATGGTCAAGGCACAGTTTGTGCAGCGTTTCCGCAACAGCGACATGATGGAGATGCGTATAACCGACATACAGTATCTGCAGACCGTAAAGGACACACAGATAGAGAAGATAACCATATCGCTCGAGGCTGACAAGCTGGACGACACCACCGTGTCTGACCTTGTTACGATAATAAAAGACGCGCCGGGCACCACGCAGCTGTTCTTCCAGGTGCGCGAGACGAGCAACAGCAAGCCCTTTGTGCTGCGCAGCCGCAAGGAGAAGATAGACATCAGCAAGGAACTGATATCCTTTATTAAAGGATGCGAGGCGCTCGACTATAAAATAAACTGACAAATATAATTGCCCGCCACGATGTGTGACAATTGGCCGCAAAGGCTCTGTCAGAGAAAATATGGCATAATGTTTGTTGGCAAAACAGTAGAAGACAAAACCTAATTATTAACATAATAAATTACAAAAGAAAGATGGAAAAAATTACAACAGAGAACTTTGAGAGTCTGAAGAATGGCGCACTGCCTTTAGTAGTTGATTTCTGGGCTACATGGTGTGGTCCTTGCCGTGCCATCGCACCTATCGTTGAGGAGCTGGCTAACGAGTACGAAGGCAAGATCGTTGTTGGTAAATGCGACGTAGAGGAGAACGACGACATCGCCATGGAGTTTGGCATCCGCAACATTCCTACAATACTGTTCATTAAGAACGGTGAGGTTGTAGACAAGTTTGTAGGTGCAACAACAAAGGCAAAATTGCAGGAGAAGTTTGAGTCTCTGCTGTAATAACACGCCTGAAGATATTTTTTAAGTGCGGAGCGGCTTTAATGTTATTAATGCCGCTCCGCATTTTTTGTATGTCATAGCATGGCTGCGTGCATGGCACGGGCTGGGGGCGGCGCTTTGTGATTTTGTGTTTTTCTGAAAAAAAAGCAACTGTGGCATGCAGTATTTTCGTCCTTTTTATATCATATATAAAGGGCACCTGCGGCGCCCGGCACGTAGATATGGAAACAGAAGAACTTGTCAGAAGATGTAAGGATGGTGACAGAGGCGCCTTGGCGCTTCTGTATCAGACCTATTCCGGCAGGTTGTTCAGGCTTTGCGCAGATATCGTTAAAGACAAAGACGCAGCCCGGGACCTGCTCCACGACGGCTTTATCATAATATTCTCGTCGATAGGCTCGCTGCGCAGTCCTGCCCGCCTTGAGGCATGGATGAGCAGGGTGATGGCCAATCTTGCCGTGAAATATCTCAACGACAGAAAGAACCGGCCTGTGGCCGGAGCTGTGGCAGACGTGCCTGTTGAGGCTGAAGAAGGGCTGGGCGGGTGCGACATTCCGTTTGATGAGCTTATGCGCATGATCGACATGCTGCCCGAGGGCTACCGCAACGTGTTCCGCCTGTCGGTGCTCGAAGGCCTGTCGCACGACGAGATAGCCCGTATGCTAGGCATCAGGCCGCGCACGTCGTCATCACAGTTGCTCAGGGCACGTGTCAGTTTGCAGAAGATGATAACAGCCTACAGAGCCCGCCTCGTTCTGCTGTTGGCCGCAGTGGCCGTTTCGGTAGTGACGTTATTGCTCCGGCAGCCGTTCTGACGGACAACCGGAGTTGACGTGGCGTCTGTCGGCACAGCCCGCCATGCAGCCGGTGGTAGCTGCGCAGGGCCCGTGGCAGATATGCATGCCGCCCCGTCGGCAGACGGAAATGTCGTGCAGAGTCTCCATGCCGAAAACACTCTTGGCGCAGGGCTTTGTCTGGCTTGTCCTGCCGACACCTTGCGTGCTGATGCCCTTGCCGAAAGTGTTGACGCCCTTTGCCGCATTGCCGGCAGCGGATCGGCCGTTGCCGTTGAGCCGTCGCCCGTCATGGCAGATGTGGCTCCTGTCGATAGTTCATGTATTAATGTCACAACAAAGAACCATGACGGCTGGCTGCTCGGATTCAGTTCGATGATGGAAAGGGCATCGGACGTGATAATGCCGCGCATAATCGAGGTTATAGAACATGCTGTAGGCTCGGGCACGAGGGTGGAGATTGAAACCTGGGAGCAGCTCGTACATTATCTCACTTATGATGTCGGCGAGAGTCTTGACCCGATAGAGCGCGACGTTCTTCTGCGCATAGCGCTTATGAACAGTGGCAAGATTGTTACGCACAAGAACTATGAAAAGCCGCTGCAGCTGGGGCTCAACTTCAACCGGCGTCTGTCTGACAGATGGAGCCTTGACATGGGACTGCGCGTTACACGGCACACCACCAACATGCTTACAGGCAGTTCTGACACGACAAACATCAGCGAGCGTCAGCGCATATTTTATGTAGGCATGCCCGTAAATGCCACTTACACGTTTGTGCGGCGCGGCCGTATGTCTGCCTATCTGACTGCCGGCATGGCTATTGACGTCCCGTTCAGCGCAAAGTCAGACAAGCTTTACAACATCGACGGCAAGACAGAGTTCAGCAGGTCTGTTAGCCTTGGCTTCACCGGACTGCAGTGGTCTGTGGGTGCTGGCGTCGGCATGGCTTATGAGATTGCACCGCATCTCGAACTGTTTTTCAGTCCGCGTATAACGTGGTATATCCCTAACGGCAGCAAGGCCGAAACCCAGTGGACCGGCAAGCCCCTGCAGATATCCCTGCCTTTCGGTATCCGCATCAGTTACTAAGCGCTGTCGGCTTTGAATAAAAAGTTTTTTTAAAAAAACTCGTCACTCATCACATTCCGGTATAACACGCTGACAAACAATGTATTATGGTGTGACGAGTTGAATTTTCAACTCGTCACATCCGTCACATATAGCCATATGAATGTGGCGTTGTCCTTATTCCGGTTGACTTCAGACAGGCAATTTCCTGATTAAAGTTGATTCTGATAAGACTTATTACTGCCGTCGGTTGACTTAAATACCTAAGTTTTCATCATATACAACCCTGTAGGGACACACCCCAGGTGTGTCCAACTCACGCATTATCGAAAAAATCCTCCGCATGATATAATTAAATATAAATACCTGTTATATTGATAGTTACATTAAAACTTAAACGAATCCTTGGGACAGCGATGAATCCATATTATTCATCAAAATGATGTTACTGGCTATAAAATTTTACATGTAATCGGGCTGCGGACGCACCTGGGGTACGTCCCTACGTTTACTATCAACAAGACTAATGACTTTAACTCCTAAAAAATCTCCCAAAAAAGCCCCATGTGACGAGTTGAAATCTCAACTCGTCACACCATAAAGCCTTGATATTCATGAGATTAAGCGGCATTGTGACGAGTGATGAGTTTTTATTAAAAACTTTTTCCGTTATGCGGTGGGCGATGTAGATGGTACATTTTGGTGTATACTCTTATGTAAAAGCATACCTTTTGCATTGTCGTTTGTCGCATATTGGAGCCTGAAAGATGCCCTTTTGCATTGCGAAAGGTCGTCTTTTGCAGTGCTTTTAAATCTAAACCTGTTATTATGATTCGGCCGGATAGCCGTTTGTCTTTATAAAATCGGGAAATGCGTGCAGTATTTTCTGCCGGCAGCACTCATTATGATTAGAACAAAAAGACAGAAAATATGCAGGCAAGACATTTGGACAGGCGCCGCTACTTCATGGAAGAGGCGGCAACGACAGAAAAATATTTTATACCATATCTCAGCCGTTTTATAGCTACGAGTGGGGTTAGAGTGCTTGAGGTGGGATGCGGCGAGGGCGGCAATCTGCTGCCGTTCGCGCGCAGGGCGTGCCGTGTTACGGGTGTGGATATGTCGGAACTGAGAATCAGACAGGCGCAGACTTACTTCAGGGAAGAAGGGGCCGCGGCTGAGCTGGTGTGCTGCGATATACTTGACTACGACTGCCGTGGCCGCAGCTTCGACCTCATCATAATGCACGACGTGGTGGAGCATGTGCCCGACAAGGCCGCACTGCTGTCAAAGCTCAGCTGCATGCTGGCTCCGCATGGTGCGGTGTTCGTAGCCTTTCCGCCGTGGCAGATGCCTTTCGGCGGCCATCAGCAGATAGCCCGCAGCCGGTTGTTGTCGCGTATGCCGTTTGTCCATCTCCTGCCTCGTGCCGTTTATGGGCACGTGCTCAGGCTCTTTGGCGAAGACGACTTCACCATAGGCGAGCTGATGTCGATAAGGCAGACGCGCTGCACGGTAGAGACTTTCAGCCGTATTGCGGCGCGGGCGGGATATGCCGTGGCCGACATGCGGCTGTGGATGATAAATCCTCACTATGAAACCAAGTTTGGCCTCAGGCCGCTGGTGCTGCCCTCGCCGCTGCGCATGCTGCCGTATGTCAGAAACTTTCTTTCCTCGTCGTGCTTCTATGTGCTGCGCCGCAGCTGACACCGCTGCCTGCGTTAGGGGCTGGTTCAGAACGTGGTGCCTTTGAAAATGTTGCTCCGCTCAGGCTTCCACAACATTCCGCTCAGCGTCAGTTTGTTAGAGTTGAAGTTGGGCTGTATGCTGACGGTAGCCTTGTTGGCATCCTTCCATAGCGAAATGAACAGCTGCGCCGATATGCCTTTGCCCGATACGCTTAGCTTTACGTAGGTGTTGCCCTTCTTGTCGGAGCTTATCTTATAGCCCGTAACGATGCCCTCGAGCGTTATTCCGCCCAGGCCGTTGAAGCCCGACACCGGCACGTTGAACGCCACCTGCACGATGGCGTTGCTGCCGCTGACTGCCACAAAGTTGGTGCTTGCGGTTACGTGTGCCGTATATCCGCGCTTAAACTCCACTTTGTCGGCCTCTATCGTAAACGCTGTGTCGTTTATTGCCTGCACGGCTTCGGCGTTCAGGGCGCTGTCTATGCGTGCCTCCATCAGTTTTCTCTCCTTCTTGCTGAGCTTCCTGTCCTGTGTCCCGTTTTGTGCCATGGCTGCATACGCTGCTGCCACGAACATTATGAATGTTATTATTGTTCTCATGACGTATAAGTTTTTTTAGTTTGTCTTTTATTATAATAATCCGTAAAACCACGAAAACGTGCATTGCGGCAGGTGAAAAATAGCTAATAATGACGAACGGATATTATCCGGCTATATGTTTGTCTGTTACCGTCATTTCTTTGTGTCACAGTCAGTATTTCTTCCTGTTTCCATGCCGTAAATGCAGGCTGTAGCTTTTATTGTTTTCCAAATATACAGAATTATTTCAGAATAAAATGTTAGTTTTGTGTAGTTTTTTGGCCGTAGCTGCGTCTAACGGTTAAAAGTAACTTAATTATTCGGATAAGATAATGGAAACAACGGAGAAACAATTTGCGCAGATTGTGCGGGAAAACCGCAGCACGATATACACAGTGTGCTATATGTTCTCGAAAGATGCCGACGAGGTGAGCGACCTGTTTCAGGAGGTGCTCATCAACCTATGGAAAGGTTTTGCGGCCTTTGAGGGCAAGAGCGACATAAGGACATGGATCTATCGCGTGAGCCTTAACACGTGTATTTCGGTCGACCGTAAGAAGAAAAGGCACAAGACCGTGCCGCTGTCGATGAGCATCAACCTGTTTGAAGACAACGATGCCGACACGCGCCAGGTGCAGTTGCTGTATAAAAGAATCAACCGCCTCGGACCTTTCGACAAGGCTCTGGTGCTGCTTTGGCTCGAAAACCTGAGCTACGACGAGATTGGGGCGGTGATGGGTATATCGGCAAAGAATGTTTCGGTTAAGCTCGTAAGGATAAGAGAGTTGCTCAAAAAAATGTCAAACGATTAAAGAAAGGATTCTGTTATGGAGAATATTATAGACAACAACGGACTTGAGGAAATGAAGGCGCAGATGGCCATCCTGAAAAACAAGATAGAAGGGCAGACCATGCTTAACGAGCGCCTGATGAGGCGGGCGATGAACGACCGCATGTCGCTGGTAAGGCGTATGGTGGTTCTGGATGTGGTTATGGTGATAGTGTGCATTGCAGCTATGTATGCTTTCATGGAGCTGTTCGGCTTGTCGCTGCTGTTCTTTGTGGTGAGCGTTGTGCTGTTTAGCTGGTGCCTGGTGTCCTCTGCCTATATCAACAGGATAAAGGAGAGCGAACTGCTTGAGGGCGACTTGCTGAAAACAGGCGAAAAGCTGGTAAGGATGAAGCGTCAGCGTGTGCGTCTGATGATGATTAACCTTCCGCTTGGTTTGGCATGGGCTGCATGGTACGGCTATGAGATGATTAGTTTTGAGACAGCAAGGGGCGGCAGTCCGCGGAGCATGATTGTAGGTCTGTGTGTAGGCTTTGTCGTAGGACTAATCCTCGGACTGATGATGCTCCGCAAGATGCAGCAGGCTAACGACATAGTGATACGGCAGATTAAGGAGATGAGAAAGGTGGAGTAATGATAATTCTTTTATAATATATTTTAATGAAGGTCTCGGAACTTGTTAATTCAGGATTCGGGACTTTTTTGTTTTTATCTATAAGATAGGTATTCTTAATAAAAATAACGTATATGATTCTTCGCTTTAAATATAAAATCGTAAATTTGTAGCGATGGCCTGCTGCTCGTTCTTTTGAAGAGTTATTTCCTCATGTGCAGCTTGTTATGAACTGTTTCGTGTAGCATCCCATAGCTGGTATTTGCCTTATGTGTTGTGGCACACATCTTTGGCTTACGTGATGATAATATTTTTCACATGCGGAATTTTCGAAATGCCGTATTTTATTTTGTAAATTATGCGAGAAAAACATATATCTTTATTAAGACTTATTATAATAGTCTTATTTTTTATGGCTGCATACGATGTAATTGCCAAAACTTATACAATAAATGAAATTAACGAGAAGTGTGGCTCGGCATTGGATGATTTTGATTATGGCAGGCTGAAGTCGTTATCTTCAGCTATGTTGATACAATCGAAAACAGCTAAAGACAAGGGGTATGAAGGTATGGCATGTTTCTATTTAGGAACGGCAGAACTGTTCTTGGGTAATGCAAATGCTGCAAGGCCATTATTGGAAAGGGCGCAGGAGTTGGGACAAAGGCAAGGGATAGACAGTATTCTTGCATATACATTTAATGTGCGTGGCATTTATGAAGCTTCTGTAAACAATAATTTATATCTTGCCCAGTATTTCTTTATGAAGTCTCTTGAATATGGCAAAGATACGTCATTGGCCAAAAGGAAGAGTGGTGGAGGAGTGTATGCCAATTTGGCTCAGATTGCATTGATGCAGAAAGACACACTCGGTATGGTGTATGCACGCAACTGCTATGATTACGGGTGTAAGAGTGGTAGTAGTCATTCTATGTCGCAGGGAGCCTTGCTATTGGCCAACTTCTATTATATGAAAGATATGAATGATTCTGCGCTTGTGTATTTGAAGATTGCAGACGATATATATCAGAAAAACGGATTTAAGGATATCGGTAGCGTTTATATACTTTATTCTCAAGTCATGGCTTCTAAAAAGAAAATTAATGAGGCTTTCAGATATGTTGAAATGGCTATAGATGAGGCTATGAAAAATTCTCATATACTGCTGCCGAAGGCTTATTTACAAAAGGCTCAGCTGTTGTATGATTGTAACAGGCTCGACGAGGCTTTGAACTCGCTTGTAAAGGCGAAGGAGATGGCTGAAGAGTATTCTGTATTCACTGAAATTATTGACATATATGAACTGATGGCCAAAGTTTATCATCTTACAGGAAACGAAGCTCTTGCCCTTAAATACCTGCAATATGCAAAGGACTCTTCAGAGACAAGAAGCCATATTGAGCGTGAACAGCTGATACGTGAACGGGAGATAATATTAAATATGTCGCAGAAAGAGCAAGAGGCCATGCTGCATAAAAATAGACTTGAGGCACAGAAAAAACTTAATGTGACATTGATAATAGTAGTGTTTTTGCTAGCGGTATTATTGGTGCTTTGTTTCTGGTTTATCAACAGAAGAAATAAACTTTATAAGAGTATTGTAGCGCAAAACCAAAAAGCTATTGCACGAGAAAAAGAATTGCTTTTACGCATAAAAACTGTAGAGGAAAAGCAGACAAATCCCGTTCATGGCACTGAAAGTAAAAATAACAAGAAAGCAGATGAACTTTATGGCAGGCTTATAGACGCCATGGAGCACGACCGTATGTATATCGACAGCCAGTTGAGCCGTGACAGTCTGGCTGAGGCACTAGATACAAACCGGACATACTTAACCAACCTGATAAAGGAACGTACTGGCATGAGTGTGCCTCAATTTATCAATTCATATCGTATAAATGAAGCAATAAGGATTCTTTCTGATAAAAGTACAGCTGATGTACCGATGAAATCATTATGTTTTGAATTGGGATTTAACTCTCAGGCAACTTTCTATAGACTGTTTCAGACTTCAGTGGGAATGTCGCCTTTAGCTTACAGAAATTCTGTAATGAAGTAGAAATTTGTTCTAATTGACATATAAAACATTCTCATTTTGACGATATTGTTAAAATGAGAATGTCGTTTTTTGTCTATCATGGCTTAGTGTGGATATATTTGCAAAAAACACTTATGCCATATGAAACATTTTAAAAGTATTTGCTTTATAGCTTTTTTATTTAGTTTGCTGGTAATGCCGGCAATGGCAATTCCTGCTGATCCTCGTCCTCAGAAATTTGTACAACCTGATGGTACGGAGATTACCGTAGTGCGTATAGGAGACGAAAACGGATATGCATATTATACAGAGGATGGGCATCCGTTGAAATTTAATGCTGCAACAGGATTCTTGGAGCCATCGGAATCGGTGCAGTTTGTTAGAGTAAAGAAGATAAAATCCGGCATTAGAAAATCTCCTGGTTTGAATAAAATCAGGATAAATGATTTTCCTACCACAGGAGAACCTCACTCACTCGTTATTCTTGTAGAATTCAGCGACATTCATTTTTCAACTGTTCCTGACGCTAAGGAGTATTATGACGGATTGCTTAATGAAAACGGATTTACTTATGATAATGGCGCACATGGCAGTGTGGCCGACTATTATCGTGATGCCTCCAATGGGGCTTTCACTCCTCACTTTGATGTGGTAGGCCCAGTGCGGCTGTCGCGTCCGGCTTCGTATTATGGTGGGGATAGAAATTATTATGAAGACGGACTGCTTTATGCTGACGTAGACACTTGTGTGGCGGATATGGTTGTTGAGGCATGCAAGTTGGCTGATTCATTGGTGGATTTTTCGCAATACGATGAAGACCATGACGGCAAGGTGGATAATATTTATTTCTTCTATGCCGGATTTGGCGAAGCTGACAGTAATATGGCTGATGTAATATGGCCTCATTCAAATACACTTGACGATGGTTTGGGGTATGACTTGAGACTTGACGGTATAACGATAAGCCGTTATGCCTGCAGCAACGAAATACGTTATGGATCACAGCCTCTGATGCCGGTCGGCATTGGTACGTTTGTTCATGAGTTTGGACATGTACTGGGATTACTTGATCATTATGACACATCTTACAATTCAGGCCGTACAGGTGTAAGTGCATGGGATACGATGGCTGCAGCTTCGTATAATGACAATCAGAACACTCCGCCCACTTTTTCGGCGTTTGAAAGAGCTGAACTCGGTTGGCTTAAATATGATGACATAAGTTTTTCAGAACAGGGAGTCATGAGTCTGTGTGAGTTGGCGGACAGTAACAAGGCTTATCGGATGATAGTGCCGGATACGGATGGTAAAGAGTTCTTTGTCTTTGAGAACAGACAGCAGAAATCATGGGATGAAACTCTACCCGGACATGGAATGTTGATATGGCATGTAGATCAGACAGACGGAGATTTGTGGCTGAAAAATAAAATTAATGTAGACGGTCAGCATCAATGTCTTGACATTGTTGAGGCAGATGGAATAGAAAATGCAGGAACTTATGATGCAGATCCTTTCCCGGGAAAAGATAATATTACATATCTTGATGTCAAGGCTTGGACAGGTAAGTCTTTTTCGCTTGACAGTGTTATAGAAAATGACGGGAATGTGAAATTTATTCTTGGAGGTACAGGATGGAAATTGGATGATGTTCCGTTGAACTTGCTTGAAGTTCATGGAACAAGCATAAAGTTTACATGGAGCCGTGTTGCTGATGCTATGTCTTATATTGTTCGTGTAGAAGATGAGGCTAATAATCCTTTAAATGGTTATAACAATTTAGTGCTGTCTGATGTGGATACTCTTGTAATACGCGGATTAATGCCTCAGTCGCATTATACAATCTATTTAACGGCTTCTGCCGGTAGTTATAAGTCGGACACGTCTGTACAAGATGTTGCAACAACAGAAATGGAATTTTGTGAGATGCAACCGCAAAATGTTCATATAACAAATGTTACGTCTACATCGTTTACTGTTAATTGGAATGTTATGCCTGATGCGGATGGTTATCTTGTTACATTGTCTGAAAAAGAATTCTCAAATCCAGTATCTGAAGTGTATGACTTCTCTGAAGGAATAGATAATATGCCTGATGGTTGGTCTGCAACTTCAAAGACGCTTAACCATGCTCTTTATGGTGAATCCGGCCCTTCTTTGCAGTTGGGAAATACAGATGATTGTATTATGTTCGATCATCCTGAAGCAAAATATTTGAATCTTAAGTTTTGGCAGCGTTCTCAGTCATCAAAAAATGTTTTGCATATAGAACAATTCAATGATGGTGAGTGGACAGAGGTGCAGTATGTCATTGGCTCGTCTACTGGTGAGACGGTAAATGTTCCACTTGATAATAATTGTCCGATACGCATACGGATGGAGAGAAAGAGCGGTTATGTGGTTATTGATGATGTCTGTGTAGAATATTGTCAACGACAGAGCAAACCGATTGATGATATGACGGACATACCGGTGTCCGGGACAAGTTACACATTCTATGATTTGGATTCAGAAAAGACTTATGGTGTATCTGTCAAGGGAGATGATAACGGACAGGTTTCGTTATCTTCTGAAGAGATAGAAGTGTTATTGTCAGATGTAGCAGGTATCAGTGCTACTGACAATGGTGAAGAGAGTGTGACTAATCAGTTTTATAACATATCTGGTATGCGTGTTCAGAAACCAACCCACGGAATTTATATAACAAAAGACGGAAAGAAGTTACTAATTAAATAAACGTTTAATATTATGAAAATTTTTGCAGTTATCGCCGGACTTTATTTGTCGGCAAGTGCGATGGCACAGCAGAGTGCCACCACTATTTTTGAGGCTTTTCCTCATAATATTACACCTCGTAAGGTTGAAGTTGTAACAGAAACTTTTGTTCCTAAGCATAATCTTCCTAAATTGCCTGTTGTGAGTAAAGCTGATGCAAAGACGTCATCTCCTTTCAGTGCATGGACTGACAGTAATGGTCACCCTAAGCAGGGCGTTAAAGCTATGGCTAAAGATTCATATAAGGAAAAACTTGACAGTATAGTTGCATATACAATGTCGGGAAAACCCTCGACGAAACAGGTGCTGGAATATAATGAAAACGGCCTTCCGACATGGTGTTATAATTATGTACCTGACAGTAATGGCAGCGGATGGACTCGCGTAGGATATTATTGTTATGAATATGATGATGCAGGACGAACCGTTTCGCGTGAGTCGATAGACAATACCGGTGCTTCATCGAGTGTCCGATTTGAATATATTTATACAGATGATACTCCGTATTACAGTTCATTGATTTATTATGTTTACAGTGATGGCGGATGGGTGCCATACCAGATGTGTGATTATAAGTTTGATGATAATGGCAATACTACGGAGGAACTTTACAGCCAGTTTTATGACAAGACGCAGTCTTGGGTACCTTCTTTAAAAATATGCAGTACTTACGATGACCAACATCGGATGACAAGTTATTTTGAGTATGGTTGGGATACGAGGAAACAAGCCTGGTATGGATATACAGGTAACTATGAAGGCCAGACATTTGAATATGCTTCAAACGGTGAGGATGCAAAGATATCTAACTATATTTGGGAAAATGATGATTGGCTGGAGTATAGACGGATGATATGGACGAGAAATGATAAAAATCTTGTTACCAAGGAAGAATGTCTTTATTGGAATCGTGCATCTCAGAGTTGGATAGGAAATGACCGTTATGGACAGAATGGAATTTATAAATATAACAGGTATTGTGATTATGTCTATGATGATAAAGACCGTGAAGTTAGTTCGATGAATTATCAATTGGAGAACAATGGAAATTGGCATAATAATTATAATGTTTTTACAGAATATACAGACCTTCCTGGTGAAATTACTGAGTCGACACAAAAAGTATATAGTCAGTGGACTACTAGTGGAGAACCTGAACTGTATAAGGAATATTATTATAAGAAGAATAAATATGGTTCTGAATTGCATTATAAAGAATGGGATTATACACAAGGATTCCGTAAGTGCATGGATGAAGTTATTTGTGATGTAGATGAAAATAACAATTATCTGGCAGGATATTATTATGGCTTTACTAATGATGAGGAAAACAGACGATATGCCCGAAGTGCTGATATTTTTGATTTTCCTGAAGGTTGGAATGGTGCTACAGATCTTTATGTTCCTGTCTCACTTCATAAAATGATTGGTGTAGGTTATGACAGTGATGATGATTGGACAGAAAAAGAGCGCTATGACTATCATTGGGATAATGGAGATGTGCTTGTCGGTGTAGAGATATACGACCGTACGGAAGGTTATGATAAGAAAGAGATGGCAAGTTGGAGCGTTTATGATTTTAGTATGCCTGTTTCAGATATTTATCGTTGGCCGATTAGCAATAAGACGGATGCTTATTATAATAACAAATTATTAAGCGAAGGAGACTATGTTGACTATGATGGGGATGGAGAATGGGATATGGATCTTTCAACAGAAACCACATATTTTTATACAGAATTTAATTCTACAAATATTTCCGCAATAGGACAAAACAATAATGTACATGAAGTGGCACGTTACGATGTAACAGGACGTCAGATTACAAAAAATGCAAAAGGCGTAGTAATAATAAGATATTCAGATGGAACTTCACGTAAGGTTATAATTAAATAAAATTGAGTTATGCGAATAATTTTTGTTCTATTAATATACATTACAGTCATATTGCCAATACATGCACAATGGAATAAAGATTCTTCAGCCATTGTAATTTCATATGAAGATAGTTATGCTCCTGTTTCAGTAAAAGCATTGAAGTCTTGTAATGATAATACATTTTTGGTATGGCTGTCGATGAATGAAGATGAGGCAATAATAGAGCATATGCAGGTTATATCTTCAAACGGATATGCTTTAGGCGAATGCCGACAGGTTGGGAGTCAGGCTTTGGTTGAACAAAATGTTGTGGCTGCAGACGTTGGTCAAGATGGAAACCTGAATACAATAATTTCTGATTCAAGGAATGATGAGTATGAACAATATCACGATTTATTTTTATATAGATACTCTGCCACTGGAGATTTGATTAGTGGACAGAATGGAACGCAAGTAGAGTTAAACTCTGATAATCCGACAAATGTTAGATTGTATTGTGAAGGTGATAGTTATTATTTAATGTACACGTCTTACGATCCTGCACAATGGTCTGATGTCTGTTGTGTTAGTAGAATTAATTTGGATGGTAAGTTAATGTGGAAGGATGATGTGAAGATTCTTGGTGAGGCAGTGCAGCTATGGCCTATAAGTGACGGATTTATTTTAACATATATTGTTGATAATGTAACTTATGCACAGTGCTATGCATCAGATGGCAGTAAAATGTGGCCTTCTGAAATATGTTTAGCTCCAGACTATAGTGTTTATAAAAATTATTATGGTGATACTTTTATTGGTTCTGTGGATGGCAATGATGGTATAATTGTTGCTTACAATTCTTATGATCAGAGCGGAAATAGTGATATTTTGATGCAGCATATCAATAAAGACGGATCGTTTACAAATTTTTGCTCACTTGTTGTTAATGATGATTATGTAACCTCATTTATAAGTTCTAATGTTGACGGAGAAATATTTTATGCTTATGAAAGCAGTGAATATGATGACCATAAAGTGGCTGTAGTCAGAATATCGACAGAAGGGACTTATTTATGGAGTAACCCGAAAATTTTGGATGAGGCGAAATCATCAGCAACTCCTTTGAGTGTACATAAATTGGAAGACGGGCGTCTGTTCATATTATATACTAAGGGTGATAGTTGGTCTGACGGAAATCTATGTGCCGGGGTTATGTCGGTAGAGGGTGATGTTGAATGGAAAAAGGTTATTTGCAATTCAAAAGGAGACAGCTACAATGTCATTTATGGTGGCGATGCGGCATATATTTATTGGGCTGAGTCTAATGACAATACAGTTTCTGCTGCAAGAATTTATTATGATGGCAGTTTCAATCATTCTGGAACGGATATCAGTGATTTACAAATTGCAGATGATTCTGATAAAATGTATAATATCTCAGGAATGCGTGTTGATGATAACTGGCGTGGAATTGTAATTAAAAATGGTAAAAAATATCTGAAGAGATAGAAAGATTTGAGATGTTATTGTTCATCAGACAGCAGTCCTAAATGGTGTGTTATTTAAATTTCTTCTTATGACAACATTGTTAAAGGTGGCATATCGGTTTCTGTTATGCCACCTTTTTGTCTTCTGAAAGATTGCCTTTTGTAGATAGAAAGGTATGTTCTTGTAAGATGGATTTTATCAAAAATTTGGGTTTAATTTGGCCGTTGACGTGGCTTATTAACATTGACACACAAAATTTGCCATAATTCGGCATTATAAGGAAGACATTTACAGCTGAATCCTGTTTACATTTACACAAAATTTTGGACAGTGTCATATGGTATTTTCTATTTTTATGTATTCCTGCCTTCATCAGTCTTTTTCTTGTTCTCTGTTATCTTTTTGTCTGCTTTTTTCTTGACATGCCCCGCTGTGCCTGCGAAAAATAAGATGAAAGTTCGTTCAATATAAATCAAGAATACCAGCTGAATTATAACGCCATATTTGTGCTAAAGAATATTGGTGTGATGATTTGTAATATAAACTCGTCACATCGAATGTCTTATAATGTCAGTGCTTTATAGTCTGATGTGACGAGTGAGGATTTTCTTAAAAATAATTTTAATAATTTGTTTCCTCTTTTCAGAACTTAACCACGCGGCTGCCGTCTTCCTGTTCCTCGATAGTTACCTTTGTGGCGTTTTCGGGCAGCAGGTCTTCTATCAGTTCGGGCCATTCTATGAAGCAGATGCTGTTGTTGTAGAAGTATTCTTCATATCCCATGTCATACACCTCTTCAATTTTCTTTATTCGGTAGAAGTCGAAGTGATAGATTGTGTCGCCGGTTGTCTCTGACGTATATTCGTTGACGATGGCGAAGGTGGGCGACGTTATGACGTCTTCAACCCCCATACACTCGCATACGGCCTTGATGAATGTTGTCTTGCCGGCGCCCATCTTGCCGTAGAAGGCAAATACGTTGCTGCGTCCCATGTTGTCGACAAACTGTTTTGCCGCATGCTTGATGTTTTCAATGTTTTCAATTCTTATCTCCATATTGTTGGTGTTTTTACGTTTCGTTATATTGTCTTTTCACCTTGTTCCCTTGCTTATCTTCCTGTCCGACTGCCTGGTTTAGCGCTTGCGCGCCTTCAGGGTTATCAGCGGCACAATCATCTCTTCGAGAGAGATGCCGCCATGCTGGAACGTGTCTTTATAGTAAGACACGTAGTAGTTGTAGTTGTTCGGGTAGGCAAAGAACGAGTTGCCTGTGGCAAACACGTATGATGTGCTAAGGTTGGGGGCGGGCAGCTGTGCCTTGTGCGGCTCCTTTATCACGAACACTTCCTTTGCGTTGTAGTTGAGATTCTTGCCCAACTTGTATCTCAGATTGGTGTTTGTGTTGCGGTCGCCAATGATTTTCACCGGCTTAGATGCCCTTATGCTGCCGTGGTCGGTGGTTATCACGACGGTATAGTTGCTCTGCGACAGCAACTTGAACAGGTCTGACAATACCGAATGGCGAAACCAGCTTAGCGTTATGCTGCGGTAGGCCGACTCGTCGTTGGCAAGCTCGCGCACCATTTTCGACTCTGTGCGGGCGTGGCTCAGCATGTCGATGAAGTTGATTACCACCACGTTGAGGTCGTTTGCCTCAAGCTGGTTGAACTTCTGTAGAAACTTGTCGGCGCCTGCCGAGTCGTTAATCTTATGGTAAGAGAACGTGTCGCGGCGGCGGAATCTTTCTATCTGTGTTCTTATCAGCGGCTCTTCGTTGAGGTTCTTGCCTTCTTCCTCGTCTTCGTCAACCCACAGCTCGGGAAACATCTGCGCTATCTGCACGGGCATCAGTCCGCTGAATATCGCGTTGCGGGCATATTGTGTCGCGGTTGGCAGAATGCTCATGTAGGTCTGTTCGTCGATGTCGAACATGTCGCCTATCTCCTGCGAGAGCATGCGCCACTGGTCGAGGCGGAAGTTGTCGATGACAATCATGAACACCTTCTCGCCGTTGTCGAGCATGGGGAATATCTTTTTCTTAAATATGTCCATGCTCATCAGCGGTCTGTCTTCGTTGTCGGCCTGAGTGTTCTTTGGCGCCTGCCTCATCTGGCTTAGCCTTAGCGTGCCGCGGCTTGCTGAAGATGCGCCTGCCTGTTGTGGCGCCACCCAGTTCATATAGTTGGCCTTTATATATTTTGCGAAGCCGTTGTTGGCCTCTTCTTTCTGCATGTTGAGCATTTCGGTCATGCTGCTGTCGGTGCTGCTGAGCTCTAGTTCCCAATGGACAAGGCGCTTATAGACGTTCATCCAGTCGTTGTATGTCTTGCAGTCGCTTATCTGCAGGGCTATGTCCTGGAAGCTTTGCTGATATCCGCTCTGTGTTATTTCGGTTACAATCTCTTTGCGGTGAATGTTCTTTTTGAGCGTAAGGAGTATCTGGCTCGGGTTGACCGGCTTTATCAGATAGTCGGCAATCTTTGAGCCTATTGCCTGGTCCATGATGTTTTCCTCCTCGCTCTTGGTTACCATAACCACCGGCGTGGCGGGCGATATTTCTTTGATGCTCTGCAGGGTCTCCAGTCCGCTCAGGCCGGGCATCATCTCGTCGAGCAGAATAAGGTCGAAAGTCTTCTGCCGGCACTGGTCTATGGCGTCGGTGCCGTTGGTGACTGTAACCACTTCGTAACCTTTCTTCTCGAGAAAAATGATATGTGCGCGTAGCAGTTCTATCTCGTCGTCAACCCAAAGTAATAATCCGTTGCTCATGTTACTCCTTTCTTTTTGTTATGCTGCCCTTGTCAGGCAGACGGTCGCAGTGTCCTTTTCATGACAGATGTCGCAGCAGTGTTGCGGCAGTTCGGGCATTGCATCAGAAGCCGTCGAGGTCGTAATATTCGTCCTCAAGGTCGTATCCGTTCTGCTTGTTGTTGCTGTCGTTGCCGTTATTGTTGTTAGTGCTGCTGTTAGCATTGCTGTTTCCGGTGCCGGTGTCGTCGCCAAAGTCGAATATCAGCTCGTCGGTATCGTTGGCTGCCGGCTCCTCTTTCTGCGGAACGGCAGGCACAGGCTGCTTAGTCTGTTGCGGCTGTTCGGGCTGCTGTTGCGGCTCGACGGCGTCTGTCATAACGTCTGTCTGTGCGTTGCCTTGCTGTGTCTGGCTTCCGGCAGCGTTGCCGTTGGCATTCGTGTCGTAGACATCAGTGCTTATTTCAAATCCCTGTGAGTCTTGCGTAGCAGGCTGATTAGTCTGCGGCTCAGGCTCAATCATGAAGCTGTTGTTGTCGGTCTGAGTAGTGCCCTGCTGCGCATTGCCGTTGTTTGTGGCATTGTTCTGCTGCATGTCTGGTATCACTATGCCGCCGTCGTCAGCGTTGCCGCCGGCTTTTTCTTCTTCAACAGGTATAGCTATCGTGTTGTCGTCCTGAGTGCCTGTTGCAGGCGTGTTCTCAGGTTCAACAGGTATGGATATTCCGCTGTCGGCCTCTCCTGTTGCAGGCTGATCATCGTTGATGTATAGACCTTCTTCTATTACGCCGCCGTTATACAGTCCGTCGGTCTCGCCGCCTTCGCCGTTGTCCGGCTTTTCAAACTCTATGGTAGAAGGCTCCGTGAGCAGTCTGACGGTGCTTATGCGCAGCGGAACGAAGTGCTGCTCGTAGAACTTGTCGTAGTCGTTGTAGCTGTATTGTGTTCCGAGCAGTTCGATGTTGCTGTCGCTGATGATTATGGCGCGCCCTTTCTGTGCAAGCTTCATCACCTGCTGGTTCTTGTAGAGCTGGCGTGCATACTGCAGAGCCTCGTCGTAGTTTCTGAATCCGCTCACCATCATGCGGTGCATGCCGTTGAGTTCGTCGATGACGATATCGAAGTTGCGCACGATGAAGTTAGAGAAGTTGAAGCGCGCAAGCTCGAAGAGCAGCTTGTTCTCGTTGAGCGAGTCGGGCGAATAGACCATCATGAACGTGAAGTCGGTGTTGCGCTCGGCTATAAACTTACGCGCGGCGATGGAGTCGCTGTCGCTCAGCACCACCGAGCGGTGTTCCCACACGTCGCCGATGTCGAACTTTCCGCCACGCAGCTGTCGTCCGGCCTTCACTCCGTTGATAATCATTCCGGCCATGGGGCTTACATCGCTCTGCGGATACTTGCTAACCACCTCCTGCATGTCTGTGAGGCAGCCGTTGCTGTCGCCGCTGTTGAGCTTGCTCAGTCCGCCGATGAATATAAACTTATCGCGGTTGGCTCCGAGCGGGAATCGCTTTGCCGACAGCGACGTGTTGGCGCTCACCTCCTCGTATTTGCCAGCCTTGAAGGCGTTGTATGTGGCAGCATAGAGCGAGTCTTCTATATGTTCGCCGAACTTGGCGTTCTCTTCAAAATAGGGGTCAGACAGCAGAATGGTCCACTGGCTCTTGGGGTAGCTCCGTTTCAGCTTGTCGAGGAATATGTTTGCCTGCGTCTTGTCCTGCCGTCGCGAGTAGAGCAGGTAGAGGTGATAGAAAGCCTCGTCCATGTTCTCAAAGTCGGGATAACTGTCGGTAAGGCGCCGCAGGGTCTTCTCGCTCAGCGTCAGATTGTCGAGCTTGTCCTTGAATATTATGCCGGCATGGAATAGTCCGTCTTCAATGATCTTGTTGCTTTCGGCCACCTGCTCCTCCGTGAACGGTATCTGCTTGAGATAATATTCACGCTTGTGCGGATTGTTCTGCGCGCTGTCCATCACGTTTTCGAGCGAGTCGGCAGCAGCCTCTGCCGCCGCGATGGAGTCTCTCATCTCGTCGGTCATTTCGGCAGGATTGTTGTCGAGCGACACGACAGTCTTGTTGACACGCTGCCAGTCATCCACATTCTCACGCCGTCCCCACATCTTCTGGAACGTAGCCTTACCTTGGCTGACGGCCGTCGGGTTATAGAAGTACCATTTGCCCGACTTGTCAGTGGCGTTGTTGGTCATGTTGTTGGTGTTGTTCATGTTGCCCATTCCGCCCTGCTGCGCCATCTGCTGCTGCGCGTCAAGCTCAGCCTGTGCGTCGCGTTCTTCCTTCTCTTTCTTCTTCAGAGCCTCTATCACGCGGTCGATGGCCTCGTTTCTTTCTTTCTCAGGCATCTTTGCCAGAGCCTGGAGCGAGTCTTGCAGGTGTACGGCGTCGGTGTAGGGCACTAGTTCGTCCAGCACCTTAGAGCGTTCCGACAGCTGTTCGTAGTCGTCGCGTTCCTTGTCGAGCAGTCCTATTGCCTCGCCATAGCATCTGCCTGCGTTGCTGTAGTCCTCCTTGTCCCAGTAAATGTCGCCGAGAGTAAGGAGCAGCACGCCTTTCTCAATGCCGTTGCGTGTCGACTTGGTGTTGCCCTTCTCGTAGGCGGCAATGGCGTTGGCGGTGTCTTTCTGCAGCATGTATATGTTGCCGATGGCATAATAAACCTGATCGAGATAGTCTTTGTTGTTGTCTGATGCCGCCATGCGCTTCAGGCGCCGTATCATCTTTTTCGACTGTGTGCCGGCCATAACCTCGCTCATTGCGATGCGGGCGTTGAACTCAAGCTCGTAAGGCGGGTTTAGCCTTATCACGCGCTTAAAAGCCTTGTAGGCGTTTTCCTTGTGTCCGAGTTCAGCCTCGAGCTGTCCCATCAGATACCACTGACGGGCGCGCTGCTTGCGCCTCATCTCGTGCTTTATCACCTTGCGCAGGTAGGGTATTGCCTCGGCATACCGTCCGGTGTGTATATAATAGTCGGCATAGGTGTAGTCCCATTCCTTCACGGCGCGCCAGTGGAGCGAGTCGCGCTTGATTTTTGTTATCACGTCTTCGGCATCATAAATCCAGCCTTCCTCGATATAGCATTTTGCGAGCCATGCCCTTGCGCGGCCGTAGATGGCGGGCTGGGTGGAGTAGAGGCGGCTCATGTAGGCAAATGTTGACGCAGCCTCGTCGAACGAGCCTTTCATAAACTGAGAGCGTCCCATCAGCATCCATGCTTTCCACAAGAAGGGGTTATACTCCTTGCGGTTAAGCCACTCGATGTCTTTCTCCGTCTTCTTGCGGCTTTTTGTCCATTGAGGCCTTTTCTTGATGCTGTGCAGCTTTATTGCCTTCTGGCTTTTCTCTATAGCACGGTCGAAGTTGCTCTTGCCCAGCTCGCGGCTGTCCTTGTTGCCGACGGTGTAGAGCGGTATCATCTCGGTGAAGTTGTCCTTGTTGCCGTTCTCTTTCTCGAGCGAGCCGTCGATATATGCCAGCGTGCCGTTGTAGTAGGTGTTATAGCGCGCGTTGAACGAATGCCACCAGCGGCTCTGCGCAGTGTTTTTCTCCGTAGAGCATCCGGCCGTAATGAGCAGAGCTATCAAGGCGGCTAAGGGGATTATATGTCTTGTCTTAATTGTCTTCATAACGTGGCGGCACAAGTGAGCATGCCATGTTTATATAACTTATCGGGAGCGATTTTATTGTCTGCCGCGGCAAAAGAGTCAGCCCTCCATCAGCATTATTGCCTCATCTTTTATCTGGTCGGGCATGCTGATGCCTCTCAGGGTGAGGCTTGCCGTCCAGTCTTTTACCTCGGAGGGGCGCATGGTGTAGAGCACTTCGGCAAACTGTGCCGCCTCTTCGTCGGTGTAGGAGTCTGACTTCCTGCCCTTGTAGGCGTCGAGTTCTTCGTCGTCGAAATATTCTATTTCCTTCACAGCCTGCTCCATCACGCAGTCGTGCATGCACGACGCACCTGCCTGTGCGCACGCTGACTCGTTTGCGCATGCAGTGCCGCCTTCAGGCTGTTCGGCTCTTGGCAGACGGCGGCGCACAGCCTTGAGCAGAATGAAGAGTAGCGCCATGGCTGCCAGGCAGATAACGAGCAGGCCCATATCAGGCTCCGGCCTCCTCGCCGATGGCGAATCCGGCCCTCGTAAGGTCGAGCCAGAAGTTAGGGTAAGACTTGCTGACCACCTGTGGGTCGTTTATTCTAAGTCCGGGGATTTTTATTGCGGCAGGCGCAAATGCCATTGCCATGCGGTGGTCTTCGTATGTATTGATGGCTGCGCCGGGTTCGGGCTCGCATCGCGTGCCGTCCCATCTCAGCTCGCCAGGACTGGTTTCCTCAATGACATATCCCAGCTTGCGCATCTCTGTCTTCAGCGCCTCTATGCGGTCGGTCTCCTTTATGCGGAGCGACGAAAGTCCCGTGAAGCAGAACGGCCTGTTCATCATGCAGCAGCAAACAACGAACGTCTGCACCATGTCGGGCTGGTTGATGAAGTCGTAGTCGAGCCTGTCTGAAGCCATGCTTATGCGTTTCAGCGTAACCGTGGTGGGCACTCCGGGCTCGCGTGTCTCAAAAATAGTCTTTATGCCGAGCATGCTGAAGAGATATTTTACGGCAGAGTCGCCTTGGCGCGAGCCGTCTGTAAGTCCGGTGAGCTTAATCTCTGACTCCTCGTTGCCGTTGATGGCGAGTATCTCATACCAGTAAGACGCTGCGCTCCAGTCGTTTTCTATGAAGTAGGGGCGTGGGCTGTAGGGCTTCGGCTCCACCTTTATCGTGTCGCTGCCCAGCCATTCTGCTTCTGCGCCGAAGTCGATCATTGTGCACAGTGTCAGGTCTATGTACGGACGGGAGATAATGTCGCCGGTAAGCTTCAGCTCAAGTCCTTTCTCCATTACCGGTGCAACCATCAGCAGCGCCGATATATATTGAGAGCTCACGTCGCCCGGAATTTCTATGCTTCCGCCCTCAAGCTTTTTGCCATTGATGCGCAGCGGAGGATATCCCTCGTTGCCTTCGTAGCTGATGTCTGCACCGAGATATCTCAGTGCCTCTACCAGCACCTTTATCGGCCGCTGCTTCATGCGCTCCGTGCCGGTCAGCAGGTGTGTGCCCGGTGTTACGGCCAGATATGCCGTCATGAAGCGCATGGCTGTTCCGGCAGCCTTTATGTCTATGGTGTCGGGCATGTCGCGCAGTGCGTCTAATATAACTTCGGTGTCGTCACAGTCCGACAGGTTGTCGGGCATTATGCCGTTTCCGGCCAGCGCGTTTATTATGAGTGCGCGGTTGCTTATGCTCTTCGAGGCCGGCAGGTCTATTGTGGCGTTGATTGTTTCAGGTGCGTTAAGAATATATTGCATTGTCAGAAAAATCTGTAATTTGTTGTTTTCTTGTTGCGTCATGGCAGAATTGGCATAGCCATGTCCGCCCTTGCGTCCACACGGACGTAAGGATATCAATGCAAAGGTAATGTATGTTGCACACAATACAAAATAAAAAGGAATAAAAAATCTTATTTTATATGCCGTTTCGCAGCAGTATTTGTGCCGTTTATGTTAAGGATTATTCAAAGTTGAATTTGTGTTAAATGTCGGGCTTTATTGTTAAATCTTTACTTCATGAAATGCCGGTTTTTCATTTCTGATTGCCATTTGACCGGATTTTATGTAAAAAGTACGTGTTTTATGCAAATGTCTGTAAATCAGATGTTTATATCTTTTGTGCGGCTGTTGGCTGTCTGAACCACTGCGTTTTGTGGCCTTTCGTTGTGCAAAAGGCCATGTTTTGCAGGCTGAAAGACCATGTTTTATACTGCAAAAGGGCGTGTTCTGCTGTGCGGATGGTTGAGTTATGGCATGAAAATCAATGAAAAACGGCTGGTTGTTGCGGCGATATGGCATGTATTCTTGCTGTTTTATACCGTTTCGTGGCGTGTTTTCGGCTGTCTCTTTTGTAGAATGTCTGTCGAAGGCGTGTTAATGCAAGAGGCTCAATCGTTAAACTTTGTTTCTTCTGAAGGCTTGCCGTCTCTGTTTTGGCATATTGCTTAGTGGCTGATGCCTGACAGCGTCTGTCGCTTGAAAGCACCGCCTTTTATCATTGGCTGAGATTATTTCATGATGTTGCTTGTTAGTGTATGTTGCCAGTGCTTTCAGCTGTCCGATGATGCCTTCGGGCGCTTCAAAATGTGTGTATTTAATAAATATTTGCGTTGAAGGTGCAAAAAAACGCCTAAAAGTTTGCAGATGTCATAATAAGTGTGTACTTTTGCACCCGCAAATAAGGACGGGATGTAGCGCAGTTGGTTAGCGCACGCGTCTGGGGGGCGTGAGGTCGCTGGTTCGAGTCCAGTCATCCCGACATAAATTGGGCTAATATGTTGTCAAGGCAGCATGTTAGCCCAAATTTGTTTTATGCGGCAATGCATGGCCGGAGCGGCATGCGGGTATGCGCCTTTGCCGTCCGGTATGCCGGGAGAAACGCAAAAGAGCGACACGCCGATAAGGCTGTCGCTCTTTTGAAACTTATTTATGATTCCGCGTTATTTCACCGAATTAATCCATGTCGCAATGTCATTGAGCACCTCGGGCGATATGGTTTCTTCTATGTTTGCATATTCGTTCACGCTTCCCGTCGTGCAGTGCTGAAACAGATGGTTGAGTCCGTTGTATGTCTTCACCATGTTCTTCTTGTTCTTCGGCAGCAGTTTCTCTATGCTCCCGATGTTTGTCGAGGCAATAACCTGTGTGTCGCAGTTGCCGTTGACGGCCATCACGGGGCATTTCGCCTTGGCTATCGACGGGCGAGGGTCGAAGGCTATGAAGTAGTTAAGCCACGGATTGTTCATTTCTATAATCTTTGCCATGTTGTCTTTGGCAGGTTCGGGCATACTTATTCCTGCCTTGCCGACAATCTCGTCAACCGTAGCCTTGGCGTCGCCGGTTGTCTTTTTGCTGATGATGAAGTCGTATACGCCTCTCAGTGCCTTTGCGTAGTCGCTGCACATTTTGTCGGTATATCCGCTCATCTTCAGCAGCACGAGGTTCTGTTCTATCAGTATGCTGTCGCCCCTTACGCCTGTTCCAGCCATGCTCACTATGAAGTCGGCCTTGCCTGCGGCA
>ENA-OPDU01000038-OPDU01000038.1-human-gut-metagenome-genome-assembly--contig:-NODE-38-length-34036-cov-3.521968_pt1 | contig 34036 bp, 20 predicted proteins | sample MGYA00241294_ERZ501522 | MGnify/ENA primary metagenome ERZ501522 (study PRJEB25962, sample SAMEA2042430) | human gut metagenome | biome: human gut; feature: human-associated habitat; material: faeces...
AGTTAAAAGTGAAAAACGAAAAATCCAAATGTATTGTGGTTTCTACTTGTAAGCAATACGTTTGCAATTGGATTTTTCACTCTTCACTCTTCGTTCTTCACTTAAATATGCTCCTAGCCAACTCCGTTGGCGATAACTCCTCTAACTCCTTTAACTACTTAAAACGAATCTACTGATTCGGATTCTTCACATACCCCTGATATTTCGGAGTCAGGTCGGCCATAATCTCCTTATAGCTTATGTCCATGCGCTTGCTTATGTCTTCGGCACCCTGTCCTTCGGGGTATATCGGCTTATGGATAGTCAGTGTCAGCGGATGCCATTTCACCCAGAACCATTTGTTTGTCCTTGGCAGCACGTCAAAAGAGCCGTTGATGGTCAGCGGCACTACGGGCAGCTGAAGCTCGTCGGCAAGCATGAAGGCGCCACGCTTAAACGTACCCATATGACCTGTAAACGTGCGCGAGCCTTCGGGGAACACCACCACGCTCATTCCGTCTTTCAGCGTGTGGCGTGCCTTGTCGTATGTCTCCTTTACCTTGCTCGGGCCGCGCTTGTCTACAAATATCTGGTGAGACATCTCGCAGGCAAAGCCAACGAGAGGAATCTTGCGCAGCTGGTGCTTCATCATCCATTTGAAGTTGCGTCCCAGATGACCGAATATCAGAAATATGTCGAACGAGCCCTGATGGTTGCTCACAAACACATACGACTCGTTGTGCTTCAGGTTCTCGCGTCCCACAACCTTTACCGGCAGAAACAGCACCTTAAGTATGGCTGCTGCCCACAGCTTAGGCGGATAGTAGCCCCAGAAGTGGCCGTTGCCAAGCACACAGCCCACGCTCGTGGTGAGCGACGTAAGTATGGTGAGCACGAGTATTATCGGCAGCGCGATGCATATTTGATATATTCGGTAGATGTATCTCATTGTAAGTTGTTTTTATCGTTTTTTCGTTAGAATAATATTTGCGGTTAACCTGTCTGTGATGCCTGCTGCATCAGTGGCAGCCTTGTCTGTCTCGGTGAGCGTTGTCGTGTCTGATAAGCCGGGGCGCTCATCCCCCTTGCTCTTCTTCTGATATAGCGCGGCTTGCGCTTTATGTCTGTATCGCCTTGCGTCCGTACAGGCCGTTTTTGCGCAGCAGCGTTGTTGCGGTTATGGTGTTGCAGCAGGGCAGCGGCCCTGCTGCATGTCCCTTCCTGCTGTCAGTCTTTAATCTTGGGATACTTGCGTGTCCATCCGTCCCAGCGCAGACGCATCACACCGAAGAAAGCCTCGCCGAATATGCCGCCGCTCATCTTCGACACGCCTTCACGTCTGTTGACGAATATCACGGGCACTTCCTTAATCTTGAAGCCTATCTTGTATGCCGTAAACTTCATCTCTATCTGGAAGCCGTAGCCCTTGAAGCGTATCTTGTCCAGCTCTATGGTCTCGAGCACGCGGCGCTTGTAGCACTTAAATCCGGCAGTGGTGTCGTGCACCTTGAAGCCCGTCACCATGCGCACATACTTAGATGCAAAATAGCTCATCAGCACTCGTCCTATAGGCCAGTTCACCACGTTCACTCCGCTCACGTAGCGCGAGCCTATGGCAACGTCGTAGCCCTCGTCGTGGCATGCCGAATAGAGGCGCGGCAGGTCGTTGGGGTCGTGACTGAAGTCGGCGTCCATCTCGAATATATAGTCATATCCGTGTTCCAGGGCCCATTTAAAGCCCGTTATGTATGCCGTGCCCAGGCCCAGCTTGCCGCTGCGCTCAATGATAAACAGACGGTCGGCAAACTCGCTCTCCATCAGTCGGTGAACTATAGCCGCGGTGCCGTCGGGCGAGCCGTCGTCTATCACGAGAATATTAAAACATTTTTCAAGCGAGAACACCGCCCTTATAATCTTCTCGATGTTCTCTTTCTCGTTATACGTAGGTATAATGACTATGCTGTCGCTTTTGTTCATGTCCTGAATGTCTTTTGTTTATGCGTGCTATATATGTCTTGTCTCCCTCCGGCTGGCGTCGTCATGGAGCCTTCAACGTTGTTGTCTTCTTCTTCAGATAAAGCAACTCTCAGTAGTGCCCGTGCGTCCTGTCTCCCCGGTCAGTCCTGTCTGCCGCTTATCTTATGCAAAGATAATGCAAATTGGCATAACTACAAAATAAAAATTTGCCAACGGAGCCATTATTTTTCGTCCTTGCCTTTTAAAATGACGTTTTTCAGTCAATTTGCTTTATTACATCACGTTTTGCGTAACATTATTTATGACTTTTTTATCAATTGCAATACCATAAACCATAGTCGCCCCGTCGTCCGTAACATTGACATGAGCGTCACTTCTTATACCCAATCGTCCGATTAATATTGTCAGCTCCCCAGTCCGCTCGCCTTTTCACGTCCATACATTCGCATTATAAAAATAGTTCCGAAAAATCGTAAGCATTTGCGTTGTTTTCTGTTTTAAATTGAAAGATTGTGTCTTTGTATATGGCTTCTTGTTAAGCAAGTTCAATGTATTTACTTCTAAACTGTTAATGGCTGAGTTTTGCCTCGTAACTCGGCCACTTTTACATCAAAAGTCATAGGTTTTTTATGCGTAAGTCATAGGTTTGTTTTGGGGAAATAATAAGGTGGATATAAAACGCAGGAAAATATTTGTTATTATTGTCGTTTTTGATAAGTTTTATCATGAAACGGTATAATCCTCAATCGGCCTTCAGACCGCACATAACTTTATCAATTTTGTTTATTCATGCTTTCAGCCCACCTTTTTGGTTCTATTGGCGCAAGCTAATTATGAAACGTAGTTCGGTCTAACCCAATTATTAAACGAAGTTCAGCGTTAGCTAATTATAAATTATAAAAGTGCCTGCAAATAATCCAACAAAAAGCCGCTCGATATAAAGCAAAAATACAGACCGAATACTAATAACAGATTTTGTATTAGGGCATTTTTTGATTCAAAAAAATTTTTTGAACGATGTGGTATTTACAAAATATTTTTATATCTTTGTTCTTTGTGTGCGCCGCTTGAAATCCTACTGATGTTACTTCTGATAGTGCAGCTGATATAGAGTTCAAGAGCCGTGACGAAGGCGTAGACTTCGATACAAAGATGAAAGAGCTGCAAACCGAAATGAAAGATTTGCTGAAACAGGAGGAGGAAAGCAGAAAGGAGTTGTTGAACCTGTTTAAAGAGTTGGGCTATGGACTTGAATGACAAAATTGTAATTTACCGTACAGCCGATGGGCAGACCGCCGTGGATGTCAGGATGGATGGAGATTCTGTGTGGCTTTCACAGGCACAGATGGCAGAACTGTTTCAAAAGGACAGAACCGTTATAGGACGCCACATTAGCAATATTTATAAGGAACATGAATTAGAACGTGAGACCACATGTGCAAATTTTGCACATACCAAGAATTATGGTCGTAGAGAGGGATTTACGCAAACTAAGAATATTGTGTTATACAACTTGGACGTCATCATTTCCGTGGGCTATCGTGTGAAAAGCCAGCGTGGCACACAGTTCCGTATATGGGCAAACAAGGTGCTGAAAGAATATTTAATTAAAGGATATGCCGTCAATAAGGCTCTGACAGAACAACGCTATACGGAGCTGAAGCAGCTTGTTAACGTATTGGGCAGAACGGTCAAGACACAAGAGGCACTGACTTCTGATGATGCGCTCAATCTGGTGGAAGTGGTTGCCGATTATGCCTATGCCCTTGATACTTTGGACAAGTACGATTACCAGCAACTGGCAGTGGAGCAGACCACTAACGAAGCCAAGTTTCGTGCTACCTACGAAGGTGCCATGCAGGCAATAGAAGAACTGAAGGAGAAATTCGGTGGCAGCCAGTGGTTCGCCCATGAGAAAGACGATTCGTTCAAGAGTTCCATAGGGCAGATATATCAGACTTTCGGCGGGCAAGACCTTTATCCGTCAGTAGAAGAAAAAGCAGCCATGTTGCTTTACCTTGTAACTAAGAATCATTCGTTCAGCGACGGCAACAAGCGCATAGCTGCAACACTCTTCTTATGGTTTATGGCAGGTAACGGCATTCTCTATAATTCTGACGGCACCAAGCGCATTGCCGACAACACTCTTGTTGCCCTTACGCTGATGATAGCCGAGAGCCGCACGGAAGAAAAGGACGTGATGGTGAAAGTAGTTGTAAACCTGATAAACAAGAACAATTATGAGTAAGACAAATTACAAACGCTTTGGCGGATTATATCCGTGAAGTGGAAAATATGAACAACACGCATTTTTTGCGTATTGATAGAGTGAAACCGTCTTTTATTCTTTAGATGTCATCATCTCAAAATGTTTTCGAGTGAAAAGCCAGCACGTTACGCAAATTCCGCATTTAGGCAAATAAGGTGCCGGCAAAGATAATATTTATTGTTATGATGAATAATGGGATTACAATAATATTGAGCTGTCCGTATTTTCAGGATTGTTCAAAGAATGAGATAAATGCAGAGTGTGATAAAAACTTTCTGTTTTCATGATAGGATATAAATTAAAAATATTCATACGATTATTTAAAGTAAAAATTGGTTTTCTTAAAAGAAAAATTTAAAAAGTGGTTCCATTCTCAACAAATTTGAATATCTTTGTATGAAAATCAGAAAAGGGCTTAATTTGAATATAAAAGGTATCTTTATCGTCTTATGATAAAACACGTAAAGATATAAATATTAAGAAATGTGTTTCACGGATTAAATGCCCTTAAAAATAATTACAACCAAAATTTTGATTCAAGGATAAGATAGTCGTGTCCTGAGTCTTAAAATATAACTGAAAAATGACGAGTACACAGCAAAGAGAAGAACTGCAAAACAAAATCTGGAAAATAGCCAACGAAGTGCGCGGAGCTGTTGACGGATGGGATTTTAAGCAATTTGTGTTAGGCACATTGTTCTACCGTTTTATAAGTGAAAACTTCGCCAACTATATTGAGGGCGGTGACGACAGCATCAACTATGCCGAGCTGTCAGACGACGTGATAACGCCGGAAATAAAGGACGACGCGGTTAAGACAAAAGGATATTTCATCTATCCGAGCCAACTCTTTGTAAACGTTGTAAAAGATGCTGACACAAATCCGAACCTCAACACGGATTTAAAAGCCATATTCGACTCGATAGAAAGTTCAGCGAACGGTTATGCTTCTGAAAAGAACATCAAGGGATTGTTTGCCGATTTTGATACAACAAGTAACCGACTCGGCAATACGGTTGAAAATAAGAACAGGCGACTGGCCGCCGTATTAAAAGGCATTGAAGAACTGGATTTCGGCAACTTTGAGGAAAACAAGATAGACCTGTTTGGTGACGCATACGAATTTCTGATACACAACTACGCTGCAAATGCAGGAAAGTCAGGCGGAGAGTTCTTTACTCCGCAGGATGTATCTAAACTTATTTCGCAGCTTGCCACACACAATCTGTCAACGATAAATAAGATATACGACCCCGCAGCTGGTTCAGGCTCTCTGCTTTTGCAGGCAAAGAAACTGTTTGATGAGCATATTGTTGAAGACGGATTCTATGGTCAGGAGATAAACCATACCACCTACAACCTTGCCCGTATGAATATGTTTCTGCACAACGTAAACTACGACAAGTTTAACATTGCACTGGGTGATACGCTTATCAATCCGCAATTTGGCGACGATAAGCCGTTTGACGTCATAGTGTCCAATCCGCCGTATTCAATACACTGGATTGGTTCAGACGACCCCACACTGATAAACGACGACCGTTTTGCACCGGCTGGAGTACTTGCTCCGAAATCTAAAGCCGACTTCGCTTTCGTCCTGCATTCATTGAGCTATCTTACAGGCAGGGGCAGAGCCGCCATTGTCTGTTTCCCTGGTATTTTCTACCGTGGAGGAGCGGAACAGAAAATAAGGAAATATCTGGTTGACAACAATTATATCGAGACAATAATCTCCTTGCCTGCCAACCTCTTCTATGGCACTTCGATTGCTGTAAACATATTGGTTCTTTCAAAACATAAGACCAATAACACCAAAATCCAGTTTATCGACGCAAGCGGTGAAGATTTCTTTAAAAAAGAGACAAACAATAATATTCTTGAGGATAAACACATAGAAAGGATAATAGATATTTTCGACAAGAAAGAGGATGTTCAATATATAGCGAAGTCTGTCGATAATAGTATTATCGCCGAAAACGACTACAACCTGTCTGTTAGTAGCTATATTGAGGTTAAGGATACGCGTCCGCAGACAGATATAAAGGAGCTTAACGAACGCATTCGCCGTATTGTCGCACGTGAAAACGAGTTGCGTACAGAGATAGACAAGATTGTGGCAGAGCTTGAGGAGGACGAGGCATGAGCAGGTTAAATGAATTGATACAGGAACTGTGTCCTGATGGGGTTGAGCTTAAAAGATTGGGTGATCAGCAAGTTTGTGTTATGCAACGAGGTACAGTTATTACAAAAAACAGTATAATTATGGGTGAAATTCCTGTAATTGCTGGTGGTAAGAATCCTGCTTATTATTGTAATCAAGCTAATCGAACAGGAGAAACAATAACAATCGCTGGAAGTGGAGCGTATGCAGGATTTATATCATATTGGAATATCCCTATATTTGTTAGTGATGCATTTTCTATTAAGGGAACAGAATTATGTTCAACAAAATATTTGTATTACTTGCTGTTAAATATGCAAGATAAAATATATGCAACAAAAAAGGGGGCTGGTATACCACATGTTCATATTAAAGATGTTGAAAATTTTAAAATTCCAATACCTCCTCTTGATGTCCAAAACGAAATAGTCCGTATTCTCGATACATTCACATCGCATGCAGCGGAGCTGCAAGCGGAGCTGCAAGCGAGGAAAGAACAATATGAGTATTATCGAAATAAGTTACTCACATTCGAAAAGGATGATAAAAATGTAAAGTGGGTAAAATTAAAAGAATATGCTGAAATCGGAACGGGAAGTAGTAATACACAAGATGAATTGTCTATTGGATTATATCCATTTTTTGTTCGTTCCCAAATAGTTCGTAGAAATAATGAATACGAATTTGATGAAACTGCTATTATTACATCAGGAGATGGTGTTGGCGTTGGAAAAATATTTCATTATGTGGAAGGTAAATATGCATTACATCAAAGGGCTTATCGCATACATGTTTTAAATGAAAAAATTATACCAAAGTTTTTGTTTCACTACATGCGTTGTGAATTTTATAATTATATAACAAAGAATGCATATACATCTTCAGTAACTTCGATTAGAAAGCCTATGTTACTAAATTTCCCAATACCAATTCTTTCTATGTCCGAGCAGCAACGTATTGTTTCTATTCTTGACAAATTTGAAGCATTGGTAAACGACTTAACCGAAGGTCTTCCTGCTGAGATAGCCGCAGTGCAAGAGCAATACGAATATTACAGAAACAAGTTGTTGACGTTTAAAGATGTAGGGACGTACCATGGTGCGTCCTCCACATAAAATTATAAAACATCAGAGTAGCTACATCCCAATATGATGAAAACAAATATGTACATTCGTATAGCCCATGAATTTTGTATTAAGGACGCACCATGGTACGTCCCTACACGTTGGGCAGTGTGAATAATACAAAGGAAGAATGGATATGGATGGAATTTATAAGTCCCGCAAGAGTCCGCGCGCTGTTTTTCATGATTATAGCGGTGGACATTATTTCGTCACAATATGCACCAAGGACAAGGTTCATTATTTCGGTGAAATTATAAACGGCAAAATGGAACTGTCTACAATAGGGGCATTTGCACAAAAGACCATAGATGAGTTGCATAAGCACAATAAATATGCGGAAGTGCCTTTGTTTGTGATTATGCCCAACCACGTGCATGCCATTATTTGTATTGACGCACCGAGGGACATTCCTACATATAGAACCGTGTTGGGCGTGGTGATTGGTGGATTTAAACAAGCTGTTACATGTTACGCGCGACGTAATAACATAGAATTTGGATGGCAGGAAAGATACCACGACCATATAATAAGAGGGACAACAGACGGGAATCAAATAGCTGAATATATTAAAAACAATGTTGCGAAATGGGACTTGGACTGTTTTAATGAATAACGGTGTAGGGACGTACCATGGTGCGTCCTCCACATGTCGGATCGTGGCGAATTAAAAAAATAACAATGTTATGAACGCGCAAAGATGCGCCTGATATGAAGGAGAATAAAAATGGAAACATATAACACCATAGCCGAATCAAAAAATTTCATAGTACTTGACAAATACGACAAGTATTATGAACTGCACGAAGCCCCCGTAGCTTATCAGACGGAAGCCGGACTTGAGCGTGAGTTCATACAAGACCTAAAAGACCAAGGCTATGAATATTTAGAGGACGTAACCACGCCTGAAGCACTGTTGGCTAACGCAAGACGACAAATACAAGAGCTGAACAATGTGGAGTTTACCGACAGCGAATGGCAAAGGTTTGTTGAAGAATATCTCGACAAGCCGGGCGACAGCCTTGTGGAAAAGACAAGGAAAATACAAGACAACTATATTTACGATTTTGTATTTGACGACGGACACATAAAAAACATATATTTAGCCGATAAGAAGAACATCGTAAGAAACAAGGTTCAGGTAATCTCACAATTAGAACAGAAAGGGACGCAGGTTAACCGCTATGATGTTACAATATTGGTAAACGGTCTGCCACTGGTGCAGGTTGAACTGAAAAAACGCGGCGTGGCCATACGCGAGGCGTTTAACCAGATACACAGGTATTCAAAAGAGAGTTTCAACAGCGAAAATTCCCTTTATAAATACATACAGATTTTCGTCATATCAAACGGCACAGACAGCCGTTATTTTGCCAACACCGTAGAGCGTAACAAGAACAGTTTTGACTTTACGATGAACTGGGCAGAAGCAGACAATACGCTGATAAAAGACCTTAAGGACTTTGCTGCAACGTTCTTTCAGAAGAACACGTTGCTGAACATCATCTTCACATATTCTGTCTTTGACACAAACAACACACTGCTCGTGATGCGTCCTTACCAGATAGCAGCAACAGAAAGAATCTTGTGGAAAATAAAAAGCTCATATCAGGCTAAGAAATGGTCGACAACCGACGGCGGAGGCTACATCTGGCACACTACAGGTTCGGGTAAGACACTGACCAGCTTTAAGGCAGCAAGACTGGCGACGCAGCTTGACTTTATAGACAAGGTGTTCTTTGTTGTAGACCGCAAAGACCTTGACTATCAGACGATGAAGGAGTATCAGCGCTTTTCGCCTGACAGCGTTAATGGTTCAGAGAGTACAGCCGGACTGAAGCGGAATATAGATAAGGACGACAATAAAATTATTGTTACTACAATTCAGAAGTTGAACAATCTGATGAAGAGCGAGGAGAATCTTCCGATTTATCAGAAACAGGTAGTATTTATTTTTGACGAGGCACACCGCTCGCAGTTTGGTGAGGTGCAGAAACTTCTTAGAAGAAAGTTCAAGAAGTATTATCAGTTTGGCTTTACAGGTACCCCTATATTCCCTGAAAACGCCCTCGGTTCGGAAACTACAGAAAGCGTTTTCGGCAGACAACTGCATTCATACGTTATAACAGACGCAATAAGGGACGAAAAGGTATTGAAATTCAAGGTTGACTACAACGATGTAAGACCGCAGTTTAAGGAGATAGAGCAAGAACATGACGAAAAGAAACTGAGCGCAGCAGAAAACAAGCAGGCTCTGCTTCATCCTGCACGAATAAACGAAATAGCCAAGTACATTCTGCAAAACTTCAACATTAAGACGCACAGAAACCAAGTGGGGCAGAAAGGTTTCAACGCCATGTTTGCAGTAAACAGCGTTGACGCTGCCAAATGCTATTATGAGGAGTTTAAGAAATTGCAGAAGAACAGCGAGAATCCGCTGAAGATAGCTACAATATTTTCGTTTGCAGCCAACGAAGAACAGAATGCAATAGGAAACATTGAAGATGAGAGCTTCGACCCGTCGGCAATGGATTTAAGTGCAAAAGAATTCCTTACATTAGCCATAAACGACTATAACGCAATGTTCAGGACAAACTATGGCATAGACAGTAAAGAATTCCAGAACTATTACAGAGACCTTGCAAAGAGGGTAAAGAACAGAGAAATAGACTTGCTCATTGTTGTAGGTATGTTTCTTACTGGTTTTGATGCACCTACATTAAACACACTCTTTGTAGACAAGAACCTGCGCTACCACGGTCTGATACAGGCATATTCACGCACGAACAGAATATACGACTCAACAAAGACGTTCGGCAACATTGTTACTTTCAGGGATTTAGAGCAAAATACGATTGACGCCATAACCTTGTTTGGCGACAAAAAGACAAGAAACGTAATACTTGAAAGAAGTTACAAAGAGTATCTGGACGGATTTAACGACCTTATTACAGGTGAGGCACGGAGAGGATATGTTGAAATAGTAAAGGAGCTGAAAGAAAAATTCCCGAATGTTGAAGACATCGTTACAGAGAAAGATAAAAAAGATTTCGTAAAACTGTTTGGCGAATATCTGCGTGTAGAAAACATCTTGCAGAATTATGATGAATTTACAAACTTAAGGGATTTCCAGTCTGTCAACGTTAATGATTCAAAAGCCGTTGAAGCGTTCAAGGAATGTCATTTCCTTACAGATGACGAAATAATGAAAATGCAGGAAATAGAAGTTCCGTCAGAACGTATAATACAGGATTACAAGTCTACATACAACGACATCCGTGAATGGGTAAGAAATAATAAGAAAGGAACAGAAACGGAGAAGTCTGACATCAACTGGGATGATGTGACATTTGAAATAGACCTGCTCAAATCGCAAGAAATAAATCTTGACTATATCCTGGAGCTAATCTTTGAGCATAATAAGAAAACAAAGAACAAGCCGGAGCTGATAGAGTATATTCGCCGTGTAATACGTGCAAGTATAGGCAACAGGGCAAAGGAAGGTCTGATTGTCGACTTCATAAATGAAACAGACCTCGATGCAATAAACGATAAAGCAGATATAATAGAGTCGTTCCTTAAATATGCTCAAGGCAGGCTGAAAACAGAAGCAGCTCAGCTGATCACTGAGGAAAACCTGAATGAGGAAAAGGCCAAGCGTTATATCGAGATATCTTTAAAGCATAAGTTTGCCAGCGACAACGGAACGGATTTCAATAATATCTTGCCAAAGATGAGTCCGTTGAATCCAAAGTACCTGACAAAGAAGCATAGTGTATTCCAAAAGATAGTAGCTTTTATCGAGAAGTTCAAGGATATTGGAGTTAGAATATAAATTGCGATTTGGCAGAAATAAATATTATTAATTGGCACAATAATGGCCGGAGTTGGTTAGGCTCCGACATTCCCCGCATTCTGCGAGCATACGGCGAAGACTGCTTCAAGTTTACAGATAATTTTATCCGTATAACTTTACTGTAAGCACTCATTACCATGCAAGTGACCATGCAAGCAACCATGCAAGCAACCATGCAAGCAACCATGCAAGTGTACAGGTAAAAAACTGATTTCTGTTTTAGCCGGAGAGAAAGGACGTTCGGAATTACAGGAATTGTTGTCGATTAAGAATAGAGATTATTTCAGAACAGATTATTTGGTTCCAGCCATTAACAAAGGCTATATAGAACCAACCATACCCGATAAACCCAATAGCCAAAATCAAAAATATCGCTTTACGGCAAAAGGGTTGGCACTGAAGGAGAAATTGAAACATAATGAGTAAATCAATAATGAAGCACTTTTCTTATATTTATTTAGGATTAGATTAGGTGAATAGTTTATTTGATAATATAATTATGCTTTTAATCCCCTCGAATTCGAGGGGATTAAAGTTATTATTGATAGTAGGCAAAAGTTTTTGTATTACGGAAAATTTTATAAATTTGCGACAGGCATTCTCAATAAATAATTACATGCTAAAGCTGATATCAGTCTGCTTGTTTGAACATAGATAGTATATGACAATAAATAATTTGCTTAACGTCAATTCTCGTGATGAACTGCGTGAATGGCTGATGCAGAATCATGATAAGGAGCCGGAATGTTGGGTGTGGTAAAGCGTGGAAGACCTGTTGACGACGGCACGTTCTGGTATATAGATTCTGTAGAAGAGGCTATGTGCTTCGGATGGATAGACAGCACGACAAAGAAGCTGGCAGACGGGGTGACGGCACAGAAGCTGTGCCCGAGAAAGCGGCGCAGCAACTGGTCGGAACTGAACAAGGAAAGATGTCGCAGGATGGAACGGCTCGGGCTGATGACTGATGCCGGCAGAGCCGTGTTGCCTGATATGACAGACAAGGGCTTTGTGATAGACGATGATGTAATGAAAGAATTGAAGTCGGACCCTGTTGTGTGGCATAATTTCTGCCGCCTGCCCGAGCTGTATAAGCGTGTGCGCATTGACACCATCCAGATAAAGAAACGTCAGCCCGAGCTGTTCAGAAAGCGGCTTGAAAATTTATAGAAAACACCCGAAATGGCGTCATGTATGGTGAGTGGAACGATAACGGCAGACTGCTGATGTAATCAGCTAACGTTTACCTGTTTGAGCGTCAAAAAAAGTTCTGCAAAAGGCATCCGCAATACAGAAAAAATCTATAACTTTGTCATCGTTGGTTATTGTTTATATAAAAGCATTGATTCCGGTTTTTGGGTGTTCTTTCTGGCAGACAATGACTTTAAAAAGTAAAAAGCGCCAGGGAGAATAAGGCCTATTGCAACTTGATTGGGATGAAGAATATAAAGGTTCTCTAATGTACTGAAGTATGGAAGAAAATAATATAATTATCTATACCGCAGCTGATGGGCTGTTATGAATTTTTTAAGATATGAGTTATGAAAAAAATATTTCTACTTTTATATTTGTGTGTTATTCTCAGTAATATCGCCATATCACAGAACATAATGGATGTGAAACAATATTCATTTAGGTCATTAACTTATAATGATACACGTTCTTTCAGGATTGCTTTACCTGCTTCGGCTTATCCAAATGTAAAGTATAATGTGCTGTTTGTCCTGGATGCAGATTATACCTTTGATGTGATCGCTTCGACAGCCGTTTATTTACAGACCTTTGACTATATTCCTCCAACGGCAGTTGTAGCAATCGACTATTCAACTCCCGGAAATAGAAATGATGTAGGATACGACTTGTCCGGCAACAGTCTTGATTCAAGCGGAGAAATGTTTTATAAATATGTTAATACCGATTTGGCAAAGGAAATAGACAGAATTATTCCAACATCAGGTTTTAATACGTTAGTTGGCCATTCATATACGGCAAGCTATCTGAACTATTATATCGATGCAGGGAATGATAATATGACGTCATATATTCTATTCTCGCCTGAAAAGATGGAACGGATGCCTGGCTTTGAAACCAAGTACAAGACAAAGAGTCCGAGTGTCCGCATAATTACAGCTATGGATGATACTGAAGAAAGACAGGCTTTTGGCCGGAATTTGTATGAGAACTTTCAGAAAATGAAATATGACGTTAAGCTTCACAGTATTAAAGCAGACCATATGTCTGTAATTCCGGCAGGGATTATGCAAGCCTTGACAAGCTTGTATGACAAATATTACAATATAGACAGTATATACGCTGCCATAGAACGTTCGGACTGTCCTTTATGGGAGACTTTTACAAGCATAAATGAAAATAACAGAACTCTTTATAAACAAGAATTACCAGTTTCAGGCTCATGCATTTCTGCTTTCTTGTGGACGGCCATTCAAAAAGACGAAAAAGAGTCAATAGACAAATTACGCGTTTATTATGAGAATGCCTTGGAAAGTGAAAACTCTGATCCTAATGCATTAGGCGTTATGGGAGATCTGATGAATAAACTTGGCTTATGGAAAGAGGCAGATTGCTACTTGCAACGATGTCTGGACAGATATAAAAAATTGAAACAAGAACATGAAACACTGTATTGGAGAAGAGTGTACTCATTGAATGTCTTACCTAAACTCGGGCAATATAAAAAGGCATGGAAGATATTGGAAGAAGGGAAAAAGATATATCCCGATGATAAAGCTGTATTCTGTTATTATCAAGGAGTGTTATCAATAACAAACGATTTTCTTATAAAGAAAGGCATAGAACAATTGAAAATTGCACTGAAATATCCCGATGTACTGAAAAATAATTTTGTGAACTCGGATGAAGCAGAAGCTCTTCTGAAAAAAGGAATATCAAAGGAAAAAGGTGTAATGCCATAGATTCTCCAATTGGATAAGAAAAATAAGTAAAATTACAAATGAATATGGGTAATCATGCTCCATTAATTCAGAATATTGTCAAGGTTTGACTAGACGTAAGAATCTAAAATCTTGATATATGGTTTTGATTTAAAAAAATAATGCTAACTTTGCAGTTAAGCATGCATTGGCTTGCGGAAAATCTTGAATTTAAGATAAAAATATGATAGAGCAAGTTTTGATAAAGAATTATAAGTCGATAAGAGACTTGTCGCTGCCGTTGAACAGACTTAATGTGCTTATTGGTTCAAACGGTGCGGGCAAAAGCAACTTTATTTCATTCTTTGAACTGATTAAGGCTATCTATGAACAAAGGTTTGGAAGCTATACGTTGTCAAAGGGTGGTATAGATAATTTGTTGTATCATGGAAGAAAGAAATCCGCGTCAATAGAAGGATTGATAGATTTTGATAATACCAATGCTTTCTTTTTTGAGATAAAGCCGGCACAGTCAAACAAAGGCTATCTTGAGAATACCGGCGACTATTTTAATTGTCATCAAAGCAAGATAAAAGATTATCCGCAGTGGAACAAAACATTATGGGATTCTGCTGTGGAAGAATCTTCGTTGGCATATAACACTAAATGGAAAGCGGCCTATTTGAGGACATATTTAAAAAGTTTTATGGTGTATCATTTTCACGATACAAGCTTCACTTCTCCTATGCGTGGTGACTGCAACATAAACGACAATGAATGTCTGCGTGATAACGGCTCAAACCTGGCAGCTTATCTGTATTATCTGATGCAGAACGACGAAAAGGCTTTCCGCTTTATCGAGGGTGTCGTACGTTCCGTGGCGCCTTATTTTAAAGGCTTTAAGCTTCGCCCTGACGCCAACAATAATAACAAGATACGTCTGGAATGGGAAGAAAGAGACACGGATATGTATCTCGACGGATACAGTTTTTCTGACGGCACGCTGCGTTTTATCGCTTTGGCTACGTTGTTGTTGCAGCCGAAAAAGCCTGAGGTTATTATTATTGACGAACCAGAACTCGGACTGCATCCTGCTGCTATCAATAAGTTGGCTGAGATGGTGAAAAGTGCTTCTGCCAAGAGTCAGATAATCTTGTCAACACAGTCAACGAATCTTGTCAACTGCTTTGATGTTGACGACATTATTGTGGTAGACCGTGCCGACAGCCAGTCGGTGTTCCGTCATTTGTCAGGTGATGAATTGAAAAAATGGATGGACGATTATAATCTCACTATCAGTGACCTGTGGGAGAAAAACATGATAGGAGGGCAGCTGTGAAACGTTTGTATATCGTTGTGGAAGGGCAGACAGAACAAGAGTTTGTCAACAGTCTTATTGCTCCATATTTGCAGAAATCTGAAATATATAGCGTCACGCCCGTTTTGATACGCACAAGCAGGAGCGGACGTGGAGGCATGGTTAACTATCTGCATCTGTATAATACTATAAAGATGCTGCTTGCGTCATCGCAGACAGACTTTGTTGTTACTACTTTAATCGATTTCTTCAGACTGCCTAATGATATGCCGAATTATGCAGAGTGTACGGCTGTTAAGGATAAGACACAATGTGTTGAGGCTTTGGAAAATGCTGTTGATGACTCTGTGTGTGATTCGCGTTTCTTTTCTTACATACAGTTGCATGAGTTCGAGGCTCTTTTGTTTTCAAACAACAAAGGTTTTGAATTTTACTTTTCAGACGAGCATGCAAGTAAGACAGCCTCAATAATTTCTTCTTATGACAATCCTGAGAACATAAACTCTTCTCCTGAAGGTGCGCCGTCAAAACGGCTATTGGCAATAAAACCTGACTACAACAAGGTGCTTGAAGGCAATCTTATTGCGCTGGAAGTAGGAATAGAGGCCATAATAGAAAAATGCCCGCGCTTTGCAGAATGGATGAATAGCATTGTCGAGAAGTGTAAAGATTAGGATGCTTTATTCCTAATAGCCGTTTGTGCTAATAATCCCAATAGGTACCTGCTTTTCTTGCCGTTATGGTTATATTAAATTACTTTTACCTATAATGCAAGTATTCGCACGTGGATAAAACTGATAAGATCACAATTTAAAGGCAATCATGCGTTGCCGGCATATGTATAAAATTATAATGACATGAGAATATTTATCGCAATACGATTTACTGAAGCATTCAAGTCTTCAATATTGGATGCACAGGACGGACTGAAGGAATATGGAGTAAAAGGCAACTATACGCAGCCGGAGAACCTGCATCTTACGTTGGCATTTATCGGCGAAACGGAAAGAGTGGAGGAGATAAAGGCAGCTGTTGATGCCGTTAAGTTTGAGCCGTTTGTAATCAGAACGGGCAAGATGGGATGCTTTAACGGCAGAAGCAGGGTGGTGTGGCTCGGCATAGAAGACGAGGACAAGGTGAAGGCTATAGCGCAACAGCTGAGACGCAATCTTGACCAACGCGGCATTGACTATGCAAAGGGTAAGTTCAGTCCGCATATCACCCTTGTGCGCCAGCCGTCGGAAATGCCTCTTGACATTGACGTGGAGAGCGAAAGCATGACTGTAAGCAAGATTTATGTAATGAAGTCGGAACGGATCAATGGCCGGCTCGTTTATACGGCTTTGTAATTGATTGATGATAAGTCAGCGCAACTGAGTCTGAAGAATAGAGAGGGAGTTTTGTAATATTAAAATTACGGACTGATTCATAATTATAATTTGATTGCAGTTATAGGTTGAATTTTGAAAATAGTTAAAGTTATTATGAAACTTAGACGCATAATATTATTTTATTTTGTATGCCTCGTAGGTGTTGTCAGTGCATTTGCCGCAAACGGCCATGAGATAAGATTTATTTATTGTTCTGACCTTCACTACGGAATAAAGCGACAGTTTAGAGGAGAGAAGGTTGATGCCTATAAGGTCATTGGCGAGATGGTGAAGTCGTTTTGTCTGCTCAATAAAACTGATTTGCCCTCTGACGGCGGAGTAGGTGAGGGAACAAAGTTTGGCGAGCCGGATTTTGTTGTGTGTACGGGCGATATATCGAACAGAATGCATGATGGGGTGTGGCAGGCATGCACATCATGGAGACAGTTTGAAAAAGACTGGATAGAAACACTCGGATGTCCCATATATCTTGTTCCCGGTAATCATGACATATCAAATGCCATAGGATATCCGAAGACTCTTACACCTGCCAAGGATGAAACAAGTGCTATAGAAATATACAATCATAACATGCCGGAATTTGGCAGTCGGAAAATTTCGTCTTTTGATTATACTGCCAATAAAGTTCATTACACTTTTGTAAAAGACAATCTCCGGTTTGCCTTTGTGGGGATATGGCCGGACGGTTTTATGCGTAGTTGGTTAGACAGCATATTTAAAGATGACCCGGCAACATCCACAATACTCTTCGCACATGATCCGGTTGAGGCTGATGCCAAACACTTTACAAATCCTAACTTTCCGTATGACATAAACAGTAAGGATAAATTTGAAAACCTGTTGAGCGATACGTGTAGCGTAAATGCCATTGACATGAGGCCTGTTGGCAATTGGAACAGGCTGGAGAGTTTTTTTAAGTCTCATCCTCAGATAAAGGCATATTTCCACGGAGACTGCAACTATAATGAATTCTATGACTGGAAGGGCACGGAGGGAAGCATATCCTTGCCTGTGTTCAGGGTTGACTCGCCGATGAAAGGAGAGTTGTCGGCAGACGATGAAAGCCTGCTTTCATATCAGGTGGTATGCATAGATACAGAAAGCAGGGTCATAACAGTGAGGGAATGTCTTTGGAACAAGAATGGTAAGACTTCTGTAAATTGGGGCAAGATGAGGAGCATTTCATATTGATGATGTCAGGTGATGACCTTATGGTTATTTATTTTTGATAAAAGCAGGTTTTAACCTATTACCCGCGTGAAAGATTATTGTTGCAGATATCTGCCGCTTCTGACAAAATCAACAAGCAGCTGTTCGTATTCTGCTTCGCCCTGAATGTAATATTTACGGCTTACACGCTGAAACTTCTCGTATATCTTTTCGGCCTTGCTGCTGTCTGCTTCGTGTATCATGGCGAGGGCGTATTGAACGCGCAGGGCTGAAGGACGGAAGACAGACTGCAATTGCAGGTATTTGCTGATTGACTTGTCCAGCAGCCTGTTGATGTCTTCGGGATAGTGGGGACGTATCAGCGTGAGGTAAATGCGCTCCAAGGTCAGTTCGTTGCGGTAGATAGTAACCATCCGGCTCATGTGCGGCTCGGCGCGCTGCATGATGGCGTTGGCCTTGCCGAAGTCCATGTGCAGCATGGCTAACGATAAGTCGGACGAAAGTGCCATGACGTGTATGGGGTTGCTGAAGTTGATGTCGCGGTCGTCGCACATGTATGTCATGGCCTCAAGCCGTGATGTGTCGTTTTGCATAAGATAACCGATGAGGCGCATGGAGCGCAGAAACACCATCGTGGAAAACTCGTCTTTGTGAAGATTGAGCATGTTGAGACCGTCGTTTGGCAGTCCGGCCAGCTTGTTCGGGATGCCGTTCATGACAATGAGATACAGTCCGGAGATGATGATGCACAGCAGAAAGACCGTTGTGACGAGCGAATGATGTGCCGACGGCATGAACATAATGACAGATGCAATCATCGTGAGCAGAAGGTTGGCCAACACACCGCCTGCATTATATAAGGCTATGCCGAAGGGCGTGTCGCCGTTTTCGGGCGGCAGCATAAGACACTGGCCTGCGGCTCCGGCCATGCTGAAGCGTGACAGACGGAAACGGCCGTCGCGACGGCTCAGGACAACGCCCATAATCATAAACGACAGAAACTTCCAGCCGCGCGCCATGGCAGCAAGCATGTGGCCTGCTTCGTGGATGACGATGTGTATGATGAAAGATAAGATGAAGAATATCGCTGCCAGGAGTATCGTGAGAAACACGTCGGCGGCTGATATGTCGGCATGAAGCGCAGGCTTGATGATTTTGCCTATGACGAAACCAACCCCGAAGCCTATGGCTATTCCGCCAATAAATAATGCTGCTATGCGTAATGTCTTGTGGAGAAATGTCTTTTTTATGTTTCCCATGTTTCAGTGTATATTCTTTTGTCTGACTTATTTCGTTCGCGGCTCTGTTGCACAAGAGCCATTGTTTCAGTGATGCTGACGGCACCGGCATCTCATGATGCTGCAAAGATAGCGTAATAAATTTAAGAAATAAAACAGAAAACGAAACTTTTGTACAGCAGCAACAGAGATGTAATGTAAATTGGTTATTAGACCACACATAGTTTTATCAATTTTGTGCATTAACGTTTTCAGCCCGTCTTATTGTTTGCTTTTTCTTGACATAGCCCGCTATATCAAGAAGAGTCTGATGAAAATCCGCTTAATGTAAAACCAAAATACAGACCGGATTATAATAAGCAATTTGGATGAAAAATAGGGGCTGTGCCTATTTTGCGCACAACCCCTATGAAAACTATTTGTGAAATTGTTATTTAACGACAAACTTCATTGTATTTACGTTACCGTCGATGTAAACTTTAACGATGTAAACACCTGCCGGAACATTGCCAAGGCTGTAACTGCTTGGAGCAACCTCGGTGGCAGCGACTGCCATTCCGCCTGTTGAGAATACTTCGATGTAGTCGTATTCTCCGTTAACAGTAATAGAGCGTCCGTCAGCAGAGATGTTAAAGCCGCCATTCTCAACAGAAACAATGCCACTAGCGTCAACAGAGAAGTCGATAGTGCTCATTTCTGTCTTTCCTGAAGTGTAAGATGCTATCACGCCTGCAGTGTGATTGCCTGCACTAAGGTTTGTGAACGTGTATGTAGTAGCATCTTGTTGAGCAACCTTATTGCCGTCAAGGTAAACCTCATATAAACCGTCTAAAGAAGGAGAACGCAGAGACGGAGATTTATAACCTGTATTTCTGCTTATGTAAGCTGGTGCAGCCAATGCATCTGCGAGTCCGTAGCGTACATCGTCAATGCGGAATACGCGTTTTTGGTCTGATATGCAGCGTATTGCCACATATTTGGCTTCTTTTGGTATGTCATATGAATATTGCATCCAATAGCTCTGTGCCTCAGTTGCCTCCTGTACCTTTACAAAGCTTTCCGGCTGCATGTCGGTTGTTGAATACAGAACCTCAAAGTTTTCAAGATAAGAATAGTCTGCGCTTGCAGCATAGAATGTGAACTTGAAGTCTTCCTTGAAGTAGAGCTTAGGAGTGATCATCCAGTCGTCATTAGAGTCTCCATAAGAAGCCCATGCTGTCTGGCATTTGCTTCCGTTGTATGGTGCAAGATAAGATATATCTGTAGATGAAGGCGTAGTAGCGCTTTGGTTGAAAACCATGTATGCCATAGGCTCAAATATACCCGGCCATTCATATCCCATGAGTCCGCCAGTCTCGCAACCATCGCCGTCGATATACTGCCATCCGATAGTGCCCGGAGAGTTTATTGCGAAGTCTTCATGGCTTTCAAAGTCATCAAAGAACACGTTAGGATAATTCCACATAAATACGCGCTCATTGCCGTTGGCGCCCTCCTCAATTATCAGGTTGTAAGGCTTAACTCTATTTTCAGTGATGTTATATGCAAATTCGTAAGAGTCGTCAGTGCTTACATTTATCTTATCAGTATGCGTGTTGAAGCCGTCGAGGACGATGCTCATGTCATAGACGCTCTTCCATGCATTCTCCAACACAACGACTCCTGCATCATCGGCAGTGCCTGTGTACTGGTGAATTCCGTCTGAAATAACGACATGTGCGCCGTAAGCCTCATTTTCAGGAGTGTCTGTAGTTATACGGAATGTAAGATTAGTGTTCATTTTATTTCCGATAGTGTCTGAAACAGACGCTGTTGCAAGATAGCCACCTGTGTATACCGCTTTTACCGCATAAGCGTAAACGCCTTGTTCCATGCTTTGCCAGTCTTTGTCTTCATAACTGCGTGCCTGCTGATTTTCAGAAAGCAGCTTCCAGTTTGCCTCGTTGGCAATGTCTGATGACTTCATTCTGTAGACATTATAGCGTATGCGGCTCTGCGGAGTCTTCATCATTGGAGATTCATCAAGATTAGGCTGAACATCACAGCCTCTTGACTCAAGCTCAACGTAAGTAGCGTTGTTGTCAGCGCTGTTTCTGTATACGAAACGTTTAGTATTGTTTGCAGCAGACTTGAATTCTGTAGAGTCTTCAGGCACTGTGAACGGAGCGGCTATAGGACGAATGAGGAAGTTGTTGTGGAATCTTTCGTCAGCCTGTCCTTCAAGATAAAGATACTCTCCCGTAGTATAATCAGCAGTGAAGCAGTTTACGCCTTCCACGAAAGGATACTTCTCTTTGTCTCCGGCACCGTCAATGCCGACAGTCATGCCAACGTAATTAGAGTTAGATATAGCCAGATAATAGCCGTTGGGGGCGTCTACTGGAGCTGGCAGTGTGTATGAGTTCCACTGTCCGTCTGTAGCCTGTACATAGGTGTTCTGGTAGAGCAACTTGTCGGTTGGCTCTCCGTTTTCGTCAAGATCGAAGATGTTCAGACGTACGCTGTACATACTAGAAGCTGAGTTGACAAAGAACTCTACTCCGTGTATGCTTGAAGGTTCGCGTTTTACAACACCGAACATCGAATTTTCTGTTGCAGTTCCAATTCCAACTGATGTGGTCAGGGTTCCGTCGTCAATGCGCTGCAATACTGCGTCGTTGGCAGGAGCGTTCCATGTTACATTAGCAGAGGTTCCGTCTTCAATGACAGTAACCTTGCCGGCTGGCTTCTGGTTGTCAAGAAGTGTTATTGTACCAAGGTCTGTGTCGCTTTCAACTCCAAAGTTCTTAGTTCCCTCGAGAAGCTTATTCTTTGTTATACTTACGGCGTAGTTACCGTCTTTGAATACGTCAGCAAAGCTGAATGTTCCGTCTGTGGCTGTTTCTGTTTCTTTGTTGTCGTATCCGCTCAGAACAACCTTTGCACCTGCTACCGGTTCGCCTGCAACATCGACAACAGTACCGCTGATCTTGTATGTAGGCCGTGCGGTCATTTCGATGTCGCATTGAGTAACATTGTGTTCGGTTACTGATGCAGATGCAGATGCATTTTCATATCCTAAGGCCTGTACGTCTATATTGTAGTTTCCTTCGGGGAGATATTCCAGACGGTATTTGCCTTCATTGTCTGTAACAGATTTAAATTCTCCGCCATTAGTGATGACTGTTGCTCCGGCTACGGGTTTGCCGTTACAGGTTATTATACCTTCAACATATCCTTCGTGGTCTTCACTAATTTGGATGTTACCGATGCTTAGCTTATAGTTTGCGTAATATGTGCGGTATAAGAAACCTACGTTGTATTCTCCTGTAGCATTAATCTCAGGAAGATTTGCGCGCAGGCTTACAACTTGGTCAGACACGATGTCAAATTGGTTGATGCTGTCTTGTGAAGCTATTTCTGTTCCCTGTCCGAATGATACGGCCAGTGTCTCCGTTACTTTATTGCTTCCGGGCAATGCATCGAATGTAACCTTATATCTCTTGCCTGCTTCAAGCTTTACGCGTGGTGATATCAGCCAGTCGGCAGCTGCAATTTCGTCATAATTATATGAGCAGATAGCTCCTTTTATAGAACCGTACATGCCGTCAGACCATTTCCATGTGTCATAATTGCCGTTAGCGTCTATAGTTGTCCATAGCTTGAACTCGTCGACATTGTTAAATTCAAAGGTAACAGGGCTTGTGTATGCCGGTCCGAGGATAACTGTCTCTGACCTTACGCTGTCGCCGGTGGCGTTGTCTGTATGCGGAACTATGGCATAGGTGTATCTGCCCATTTCTGTCAGAGTCTCGTCTGTGAATGATGTCTCTTTTATTGCTGTTGCAACCTTTTCGCCTTCAAGACTGCTGTTCTTAAATCTGATAACATCATAATTCAGAGTATTTACGTCGATATATGAGCTCAGCTTGCCCTCTGTAGGCGCTGTCCATGACAGCTGTCCATTGTTGCCGTCAGCAATAAGCTTGATGTCGGTAACTCCCAGAGGATCGCCTTTTCCTACATATGAGCCAACGCTGGCTCTGTCTCCGCGGCCAATGCTGTTTCCGGGGACAATTCTGTATGTGTAGTATCCGCGTTCTGTGATGTTGTTGTCGGTCCATGTCTGATGGCCGCCTATTGTCGGGTTGACTATAGAGTCTACTTTCACGCCGTCTCTCAGCACAAGCACATAGCTAAGTTCCTCGAGTGTGCCTCCTCTGCCATATGTCTTTGACGGGTTGTCCCACTCAAGTGTTGCTGTGAGCGCACCATTTTGGCCTCTTGTGATGCTCAGATTTTGTACCTTTGCCGGAGCGCTGGCTTCAGCAACTGTAAATGGTACGGATATACCCATTAGAGAAGATTCCTTGTTGTCCTTAAACTTCGCAAATGGAGTTACATGTGCTGTTTTCGTGTCAATCATGACTGCATCGTAAATCCATGATGATGTAGACCAATTATAAGTGGTGAATCTTAGATAAAGTTGTCCGCTGTCGTTGTCATAGAACAGGCAGTCACCACTATACATGAAGGCATCACCTGGGTTATAGTCAAGTGTTCCTATATATTGGCATTCGCATGTGTGCTGATTAATTTTGTATAAAGAGCCCCAGTAGCTTATGCCATACATTTCTCCGTCATAGGTAGATGTCATCACGTGCATGTGTTCTTCTATGTCTGATGCTTGTGCAGCAGAATTGATGACGTCATAAGTTAAGGTTCCTACATTTGTTATAGTACCGGTTTCGAGGTCAAGCTTAACAAGACCGTCGCCACCGTTGAAACTGTTAAGGCCATACATCGTTCCGCTCTGATAGTCATACGAAAAGTTGCTTACTGCTTGTCCGTTATTTACGCCACCGTAATCAGCAATCTGTCTCTGCGTTTTACTTTCCATGTCAAAAGCCCAAAGACCGTGGACTTTGATACCATTATAATCTTGTTCGTATTCAAAATAATAATAGGTGTTGTCAACAATCTGTCCGCCACAGACCATATTGTAGGTCATTGTTTGAAACAGACTTACGTTTTTGAGGGTATCACTCAATTCAAATGTATAGATACCTTTGCCAAACTCTTCGTTGTCTGATAGTGCATAAACCGTCTTGACATCTGAAGCAAAAGCTTGACATAAGACTCCAGATAACACGCAAAGCGATGTCACAAGATAATAATGTAATTTGCTTTTCATGTGTTTAAAATTTAAATTAATACTATATCAGTTAACTGATTTTTTCAATACAAAGATAAATAAAAAACATTGTTTGTTGTAACAAAATGTATAAAAAATGGCCGCTGTCAGTTTTTATCTATATACTTTTGGGCGTTGTAGCTGAAAAATTGTGATATTTTGCTATCATGAAGTCATCTTAAATTAGTAACTTTGCAAACAGTTAAACGTTAAAAAAATAGAACTATGAAAAGATTATTGCAATTTTTATTCTTTGCTTTCATCTATGTCATGACAGTGGAAGCAGTGCCGGCATATCGTGGTGCGATAAATGCTTTGCAGCCAGACGGAACAACCATCACTTTTTATATAAATGGTGATGAGCATTGTCACCAATGCATAAGCACTGACGGATATCTGCTCAAGCAGGACGAAGACGGTGGATACAGGTATGCAAGCCTGACAGATAAAAATATGCTGACAATTCAGGACTCGCCTTTAGCGCATAATCCAGATATGCGCTCTCTTACAGAAATAAGATATGTAGGCAAGCTGAAAAAGGCAACAGAATTGATGAATAATATATCAAGGCCTGACAGAATAAATAAGGCAATGAAGCAGAATGGCAGCAACTCTCGTTTTAAAGTGGGAAATTATCCTACTACAGGAGAGGGGCGTTGTCTTGTACTTTTGGTAGAATTTGCAGATAAGGATTTTTCTCTTGACAAGGACTTTCATGACCGTATGCTCAATGAAAGCGGATTTAGCGACAATGGAGCTACAGGCTCTGCGAGAGACTATTACATTGCGCAGTCAAGTGGGGTATTCGTACCACATTTTGATATCGTAGGTCCTATAAAACTATCGCATAATACGGCATATTATGGTAGTGACAGTTTTATGACAACTGATCAAAATGCAGGTCTTATGATAAAAGAGGCATGTCAGTTGGCAGACTCAGAATATGAAATAGACTTTTCGCAATATGATGGTGATGGTGACGGAAAGGTGGACATGGTATATGTTATTTATGCAGGTTATGGACAGCATGCCGGCGGCGGATCTAATACAATCTGGCCACATAAATATCTTTTGTCTGCATATAACATAAATTTGAATCTAGATGGCAAGACTGTTGACACGTATGCCTGTTCGTCAGAACTTTTCGGCAACAGTGGAGTGCAGTCGTCAGGCATAGGCACAGTTTGTCATGAATTCAGCCATGTGCTGGGGCTTGCGGATCATTATAACACATTAGATGCCACGGATTATAAGCTTGGTTCATATGATATAATGGAATATGGCCCTTATAACAATGAGGGCAAAACTCCTCCGTCGTATAACGCATTTGAGCGTATGACTTTGGGATGGCTGACTCCTGTAGAGTTGACTGAACCTACCGACAATGTTACGATGGGGCATCTGGCAGAGACAAACTTTGCATATATACTTACGACAAGCAATGAAAATGAATTCTATCTTATGGAGAACCGTCAGCAGCAAGGCTGGGACAGATATATCCCGTCAGGAGGACTTATGATAACGCATGTTGACTATGATGAAAAAATATGGAATAACAATAGTGTTAACGACGACACATCACACCCGAGATTCCATTTAGTTCCTGCAGATAATCATCTTGCGTATAATGCGGTTGCCGGTGGTAATACTGAGGAAAAGGATTTGTATCCTATTTCGTCTAATAACAGTTTTACGGACATTTCAACTCCGGCAGCACAGCCATATACGGGGGAAACTTTAGATAAATGGATTACAGACATAAGTGACGATAATGGGACTATTGTATTCAATTTTATGTCAAATCATCTTAAAACGCCAAAAAATATCAAGGCAGATGTAAATGGCAATGATAGTTTTACGGCATCTTGGGATATGGTTGAACATGCAAGCAGCTATGTGGTCAACCTTTATAAGTTGGGATATAAGTCTGAACAGAAGGTCGCTTTGCAGGAAGGTTTTTACATGATGACATCAGGAACTTCTGAATCAGCAAATTCTACAGATATAAGTGAAAGTATTGATGATTATGTAACTGAAAAAGGCTGGACAGGAAGTAAGGTTTATCAGGCAGGCGGCTGGTGTCAGATTGGAAATGTTTCAGAAGGCGGTATGCTCACCACACCTGTGTTGAATCTTAAACGATATGATGGTAATTTCGCGGTGGCAGTAACGGTAAAGGCTGCTTCTGGTGAAACGCCTGTTTTCAGCGTCAGCGCAAATGGAATGAGCGGCAAGACAAGAATAAACAGCGTATGCCGTACATACTTGTTCCGTTTCAACAATGGAATATCAAAAACACCTGTTAGTTTTGCCACTAATTTAGGACGTGCCATAATAGATTCTATAACAATAGTAAGAGGTGAAGACGATGGATTGTTTGATGACGCCAAAGTGGTTGAGGTAAGCGGCGAACCTGAAGTAATTGAGGGTGAAGTTGAAGATACAGACTTCCTGCATACTGACACTGTTACAGTTGATGGCGTGAAAGAACTTTATTATACGTTCAAGAATTTGGAGCAAAAATCATATTATGCATTTGCAGTAAAAGCTGTAAGCCGTGATGCTGAATCGGCATTCTCTGAAGAAGTGGTTGTTTATACAGACGAGTCATCGGCTATAACAATGCCCGATAATGATAAATATGGTTTAGACAATACACCTGTAAGTATTTTCACCATCGATGGAAGAAAGGTTGAAAATATGAACGTTCCCGGTGTTTATATCATTAAGAAAGGAAATTCTGTTAGAAAAGTAGCAACATATTAACCCTAAATATTATGAACATGAAGAAGAATGTTATTATTGCATGTACGGCCTTACTGCTTGCAGGCAGTGCGAAGGCACAGATTACTTATTTTAGTACAGGGTTTGATGAAGGCATGCCGTCAGCTTTTACTTTGCATGATGTTGACGGACGTACACCATCAACGGATATGCAAAACCTCGGATTTGCTGTTGGTGTTCCATGGGTTGTATACGAGGAGGGTAATGACGGCAATATGGTGGCATGCAGTACGTCTTGGTATAAAAATGCAGGTAAATCGGACGACTGGATGGTGACAGGAGCCATAGCAATAGAATCTGAAAAGACAGTGCTTTCATGGCGCTCGAGAGCTAGTGACAAGGATTATCGTGACGGATATAAAATATATATATCAGAAAAAGGAACTGCAGTTGAAGACTTTGACAAGTCAGCGCCTTTGTTTGAAGTTTCAAAAGAAAGCTACAGCTGGACTGAACATGTTGTAGATCTCTCGGCATATGCAGGAAAAACTGTATATATAGCTTTTGTTAACGACAGTCAGGATAAAAATTGTCTTTATGTCGATGATATCTTTGTTGGTGTGGAGTCTAATGTCGGATTGACGACAAATCTTGGACGTGTGATACAGCAATATGGTGATGTGGCTGTATCAGGACAAGTTTTTGCCACAGGGGAAAAAAGCATAACGTCCTATAAAGTAGGATATAGAATTAACGGTGAAACTTATGAACAGGAATTTGACGGGACACTGGAGCCCGGCAAAAAGACAGATTTCACCCTTGACAAGAAATTTAATATCTCGCGTAATCAGACTTCTGAATATGAGGTATGGATAAAGAGCGGCACGGACAGCACTGGCGTAAAAGGGCGTGTGTCTGCATATCCTAGAAAACTTGTGTCAGAAGAGGTTACCGGAACATGGTGTGGTTATTGTGTAAGAGGTATTGTGGCAATGAAAGAGATGAACGAAAAATATCCGGACTCATTCATCGGCATCGCTATTCACTGCAGTAGTGCAGCATGGACAGATGCGATGTCATTTGGTGTTGAAGACTATCATGACTTGCTTTTCTCAAGATGTAATCTTTCTGGGTATCCTCGTTGTGTGTATAACCGAAATACAATGTATTCGATTGATCCGGGAGATATGGAAACATATTATAAGCAGATTATGGATAATTCGACAAATAACTGCGGTATACAGCTTAATGCTTCGTATGATGAGGCTACAAATGAGATTATTGCAAATACGGACATTTATTTTGCTGCAGACATAGATAAGGCTGATTATCGTCTGGCATACGTTCTCGTTGAAAACAACGTACATCGTACCAATGAAGACATTGGTGTTCCGGAAGGAAAACCGACAGGATATGAGCAGAATAATTATTATGCAGATAACGCAATGGGAGAGATGGGCGGATTTGAAAACCTTCCGTCAACGATTCCTGCAGATCAGATGTGGTATAATGATGTGGCAAGAACAATATATCCTGATTATAATGGTGTATCTGGAGTTATACCGGAAACAATAAAAGAAGGAGACCATTTTTCATATTCATGCTCTTTTGAGATACCAAAGAATGTGCTTGAAAAGAAAAACACAGAGCTTATAGTGTTGTTGATAAATAAGAATGGAATAATTGATAACGCCGATAAGGTAGCCATTGATGGACTTACAACCGGTATTTATACAGTAAGGGATGATAACGTCGCAAATGAAGATGATGCGTATTATAATGTTAATGGCATGCGTGTGAATTATCCAGGTAAAGGTATATATATTCACAAGGGTAAGAAAATCTTAAAATAATAATGCCATTGTTATATTTGAATAACTGAGACGTATTTGTTGTAAGGCACTATAGAATATTTGTCCATTTATGCAAAATATTTTATAGTGCCTTTTTTATTATAGTGCCGGATTGTAAGTAAGATGTTATATCTTGCGTATGAAATCATCAAGACTTTCTCCGTGCTGTAAGCCGAGTTTTTTTCTTAATCTGTAGCGATTGCTGTTAACACTGTCTGGACTTACAGACAACATACCGGCTATCTGTTTTGCTCTTATGCCAATTCTGACATACGCACATAATCTTAAATCGTTTTCTGTAAGTTCTGCACTTATCTCTTTCAACTTTACAAAGAATCCAGGATGAACAGAGTCAAAATGAAGCTTAAAACGAGACCATTCGTCATCATTTTTAAGACTGTCGCCAATGACACTATTAATTTGCTTGACATACTCCGTTGGTATCAGGTTTTGCTCTGAATATCGTTTTGTTATGTCACTTATCTGTTGTAACACTTCGTTCTTGTTTGCTAAAAGTAATGTTGATGAACTTATTTCGCAGTCTTTTTGTTTTATGTCTCTTTCAAAATTTTGTCGGTTTATACTGTAAATAAGTGATTCTTGCTGTAAGCTGTTTCGTAATTCTCGGTTTTCTATCTTCCTTATTTTATAGCGTTGGTATAAATATACAAATACAGATACGGCGACAAGTATTAAAATAATTATAGATAGAATCATAACGTACATTAATGTACGGTTTAGCTCGGCATCTTTTTCTAGTAGGTTTATTCTGTCGTTGCTTCGCGCGATTGCCTCTCTTGCCTTAGCCTTGGGCAGGTCCTGATTTCGTATCTCTGTTTCTCTTGCTTTATATTCGTTCATGTATTTCTCAAGGTACTTGTATGCTTCATCTTTTTTACCAAGTTTGTCTGATACCTTCCATAGCATTTCATATATTTCGGTTAGAAACTGTTCTCCCTTTAACATTTCTGTAATTTTTTCTTGCTCATGAAGCAATGTCAAGGCCTCAGAGTATTTCTTTTGCGCATATAGAACCTTTATGTGGTTAATATTATATAGCGTGGTAAAAATAAGATTTCCGTAAGCATTCTTTTCCAAAATGCTTAATGCATGGTTATCATATATAGCTGCGCTGTCAATTTGGTTCTTTTCGAGGAAAAGCATGCTTATATTCGTTAATGCTTGAAATGTCATACCCCAGTCTTTTTTGCCACTTTCAACAGATTTTTTATATAGTTGTAACTTTTTTTCTCCTTCAGCAAAGTAAGCTTGAAAAAAATATATTCTGTTAAGAGGAAATTTTACTTTTTCATATTCTTTGCCTGCAAGCATAAGTGGGCTTTTGGCGTTTTCAGGATCGTTAATATCTAAATATAATTGTACAAAAAGTAAATATACATTACCGAGAAAGTAATGATCTTCGTATTTTTGAAAAACAGGTATGGTTGATTTTAGCAGGTTATATGCTTCTAGATATCTTCCGTAGCGTTCATAGTTTCCTGCCAATTGGTAATTAATGCATGCCATGTCGTAGTCATAGTTGATTGAACAAAGCTTTTTTGCTTGCTCTAATAAAGGTATGCATTGTTGGGCCGATGCATTCATCTGTATAGTCCTGGCTTTCCAAAATAAAGCTCGGGCTTTTAATTGTTTGTTCCCTTTTTCCTCAGCAATTTTATATAGTTTGTCAAGGTCTTTTATTTCTATTTTAACACGATTGTTTTCAAAATCCATGCGACATAATTTACTTGCAATGGAGTCAAATTCTTTATCAATAGGCATAAAATTATACTTTTGTCCTTTAGCATAAAGAGGTAATATAAGTAATACAATCAGAAAAATATATTTAACGTAAAATCTTTTCATGTTATTTTAATTTATTTGTCTGAGACGTATAAGATTCATATAAAAATATGTTTTTTATGATGACTGCAAATGTACATAAAATATATGATTTTGTAGCCAAATTAGAAATTAAATAAGATCGTATTAAAAAATGATGCATTATGAATTGTAAGACAAAATGAAAGTATTTAATCATGATTCTAGTTCTTGTGTTAAATACTATGATTTGTTTCTGAAAAAATGAATAACTTTAGTTCACATAAGGTATAGTTTTTATGTTTGATTTTATTTTTTATCACCTTGTTAAAGTTGGCGTGCTTCTTAATTCGTTCTTTATTTCCGGTATCTTTTAAGTGTGAATACTTTATCTGTAGTTACAGAGAATGTTATTGACAAAATAATAAATTAATTACAATAAAAGTCTATTTTCTTGCCGTTATGGTTATATTAAATTATTTTTGCCTGTAAATACAAATAACTGTACATGGAAATGTCATCTGTAGCTGTTCAAAAAATAGCTTGACAAATTTATCGAAAACACCCGAAAGGGGTTATGTATGGTGAGTGGAACGATAACGGCAGACTGCTGATGTAAACAATTATCTAAAATTATGAGAACAATAATATTATGTATTTTGCTTTTCTGTGCTTATGCGCTTGTCGCAAAAGCGCAGAAAATAGAACCAGAGGTGAATGAGAATGTTGAACTGATGAGCATATTGGCGCGCATGGCCGGATATCCTGAATATAAGATGGATATGGCAGGGCAATATATAAAAGACATGGATGAACATTTTAAGAGTCAGACGAAGCATCCGGCTGTGCAGTATATGAAAGAACTCAGAAACAAGTACGGCATATCTTTTGATGCCGTGATGTCTATGGCGATACATCTTAATAACCTGAGCGGCACGTTCTCGCTGATAGACGAAGAAGTGCCGACGCTGGAAAAGAGATGGGGCAAGGTGGACAAGACGGAGTTTTTGACACAGCTCGGCAACTTTTATAAAGATTCAAGGTTCAACGACTTTTTCAATGCACATAAAGCCCTCTATGAAAAAGGACTTGAGGCTTATCGTGAGAATGTGATAAAGTATCTTGACACAAACTGGTATTCTGCTTTTTATGGTAAAGAGCCGCAGGAAATATTTTCTGTGATTATTGGCTTTTGTAACGGCGGTGGAAACTATGGAGTTAACAGACACGTAAGAGGCAACAAGAAAGAAGTGTTTGCCGTTGTGGGCTATTATGTTGACAAGGAAGACAGGCCTATGTACAGCAAGGACTATCTGCCTACGCTTGTGCATGAGTTTAATCATTCCTTTGTAAATTATCTGCTTGATGAGAAACGATATCCCGGTCATGTGAAAGATATGGAACGGACGGCAACAGGCATATTTGAGCTGTCTAAATGGGCAATGGCGAAGCAGGCATACGGCAACTGGAAGACAATGATAAACGAATCGCTGGTGCGCGCAGCCGTAATCTGTTATATGTTGGACAATGATTATAAACCGGAAGAAGTGAAACAGGAGTTGTCGGAGCAGATTCAGCGCAACTTCAGATGGATGCCTGAACTGGTGAGTCTGCTGAGAAAATATGAGAAGAAACAGCATAAATATGGCAACTTTGAGAACTTCTATCCGCATGTCATAACCTTCTTTTCGGATGTGGCGAAAAAGGAGAATGAGCAATTCAAGGTGTTAAACTGAAATCGGTAATTATGCCGTACATAGTTTTATCAATTTTGTGCATTAATGTTTTCAGCCCGTTATGTTGTTTCTATTGGCGCAAGGCGCTAAGGGCAAACGAAGTTCAGCGCTAGCTAATTAAAAATTAAAAGTGAAAAACGCCTGACGGAAGTGAAGAGTTAAGAGTGAAGAATGAAAAATCCAAATGCTAACGTAGTGCGTGCGATAAGAACCAACAAGGCTAATGTGCCGGCTGATTTGCAATCTGCCGGAAATGAATATCAGGATTTATTTAATCCGATTACTTCCTATTTAGCATCACCTCATACTTTTAATGCAAACATAGCATTAAATTTTTCATTACTCACTTCATAAGGCAGCGGTATTTTTAGCGGATCTCAGATCCTTATATTATATTCCGGCGGAGCGCAGATCCGCCGGCACATTACCAAACGTAGTGATTATGAAGTTATGATAAGAATCAACAAAGCATATGACTTTAACTACTATAACTTCTTTAACTACTATAACTACTATAACTACCGATGATACCCCCCGGCACCAAAAATGATATTGTGTAAATTCAATTATACAACAATGAAAAATTTAGAATCAGCCGAAAAGAAGGCACGTCTGTTAACCACAGTGGTTATCGACAAATTAGTTAAGTCAACCTGCCGCAGCAGCAGGACACTAGAAACAGAGCTGCATGTACGTCACGGATTCATTAAAGCAGTCTAAGACAACAACCTGAAGCCTGGCGACAGCCTTACCTGCATCCAGCTGTTGGCCGCCAACTCGATAATAGTAGACGGCTACAAGCGCAGGATAGAAAACTATCGCCTCATCAAGTCGCCACAACAGCAGGCAGAACAAGAAAAGCTCAACGAGTGGCGCAACTACTTCACACAGCTCATCACCCAACTCACAAGAGACTGAGGCGCAAATAAAGAGCCCCACCAAACCTCCCCCGTGGGGAGGCTTAAGTGGATTATTTCAAGGAGTTAAAGGAGCATTTTCTAAGTGAAGAGCAGGCTTGCGCAATTAAAAATTAAAAATTAAAAATTAAGAAAGTTTGTCCTGATGCTGGCAAGAAGCAATAAAGGCACATGGCTTCCTGTGCTATTGTCATTGGGAGTTAAAGGAGTTAGAGTAGTTATTGCTCACAAAGATGAGCTAAGAGTTAGAGTCAATACAAACGCAGTACTTGCGAAAAGATCCAGCAAAGTATTTGGATTTTTCATTTTTCACTTAGAAAATACTACTCAAACTACCGAGAAGCAAAAGCCTCCCCACGGGGGAGGTTTGGTGGGGCTTTTAATTCACGCAGTGATAGGCTAGTAACCTGCTCTATAAACTCCTTACGCGCGCGCCCGAGG
>ENA-OPDU01000067-OPDU01000067.1-human-gut-metagenome-genome-assembly--contig:-NODE-67-length-28114-cov-4.279090_pt1 | contig 28114 bp, 33 predicted proteins | sample MGYA00241294_ERZ501522 | MGnify/ENA primary metagenome ERZ501522 (study PRJEB25962, sample SAMEA2042430) | human gut metagenome | biome: human gut; feature: human-associated habitat; material: faeces...
CGGTTCGGCGGCAAAAGACCAGGCGCCGTAGCCGACGACGCTGTCCCGATCGCCGACGGTGTCTCCCGAATTGGCCAGCTCCAGCGTTTCGGGACGAAGATGTTTTTCGGCGGCCAAAAGCAGCGCCGCATTAATTCCGGTTGCGCCGCAGGACATGTGATTTTCGATTTCAGGACGATTTTTCTCAATCAGCCCCGCGGTTTTCCCATCAAGCGCACGGGCGGTGTCGTAATCGAAATAATGCGACAAATCGGCAGAAACAATGATAACCGTACCGGCGTCGGTTACATAAGGTTCCAAAACCCGCGCCAGTTCTTCGGCCGAAACGTCGCCGTAAACCAGCGGCACGATTTTGAACCGGCCAAGAACTTTCTGCAAAAACGGCAGCTGCACCTCCAGACTGTGTTCCTGCCGGTGCGCGTCGTCCAAAATGCGGACGGCGGCGTTGGCCGCGACAATCCTGTCCGTCAGCTCACGATTAACCTGCACCTTGCCGAGCGGCGTTTTGAACTCATCGGCCGACGATGCGGCAATGCCCTTGAAAGCCACGCGGTGCGACGGACCGACAAGGATGACGTTTTTTATTTTGCCGGCATAGTTTTTCAGCTGCAAATAAGCCTGCGCGGCAACCGGCGCCGAATAGACATAGCCGGCGTGCGGCACGATCAGAATTTCGGGGCGCGCGGTTCCCGGTCTGATTTCCGCAGAAAGGTAGTGCTCGACCTCGCTGTCCAGCTGGCGAAGTTCGGAAGCGTAAAAAATTCCGGCAACGGCAGGTTCTCTGGTTTTGGTCATTTCGTTCTCCGATATCTGAAAATCGTTAATCGTCCCGCTGTTGGAAGACAGATATTTCTTCAAACTGCACCAGTTGAGCGCCAGCAGCGCAACAACCAACACCGCAACAACAATATAATTGACGATGCGTTTGTTATCAATGTCAGAATCTTCGTTTATGCTCATAGCCGGCGCCCCTGAAAAGATGAAAACTTTTGCGGAAAGTTTAAGGCGCAGGTACTTAAAATTTTGCTAATTAAGCTCTAATTTCCTGCAAATCATGATAAAAATCCAAAAACGTGTCATAATGCAGGATGTTTTCAGCATATTCTTCTTCGTCACCCCATATCGGATGGCCTATACGAATCGGCAGGGCATTGACCGCACAGGCGCAGACACTGTCCTGCGGGCTGTCGCCGACAATCCAGACCGTTTCCGGCGAAACGTCCGCCGGTTCGACAAATCCCCTGAGGGTATACAACGCGTGTTCGGGATAGGGTTTGTCGTGCAGGGCCTCGTGACCGCAGACCACCCGGTCAAAAATATCCGGACGAAACAAAAGCGGCAGTTCAAATTCAAGCAGACGGCGGTCCTTATTCGTCATTATCGCCAGGCGGACATGGCGGCGTTTCAGCCAGGACAGGACCTCATGCGTGCCGGCAAAGGTTGAAATGAGTCCGGCGACGCTGTGAAGATAGATTTCGGCATATTTCCGATAGGCTTCGTCCGCCCGACTGCCGAAAATACGGGGAAAATTGTCACGGAAAGACAGGTTGTTGTCGCGCAGCTTCTTAACTTCTTTCCATTCCGGCAAACCATATTCTTTCAAAACCCGGTTAACCGCATAAATCAGCGGCGTCCGGGTTTCGGCCAGCGTGTTGTCCCAGTCGAAGATTACGATTTTCAGTTTGTCCGCATGCAGCTTCGGATACCGCATTTTTCCATGTTTTCCTTTGAAATGTTGATGATGATTTCTTCCAGCTCGGTCAGGATTTCTTCTTCCTGCTCCGCAATCTGCGGCTTTTTGGCAACGGCGCTTTGATAATACCAGGTACCGTTATCGCAGTCTGCCCAGTAGCGAACGTCGCCGTCATGATAGCGGTTAGCCTGCAGATTGGCCTCCAGTTTGTCAAGAATCCAGACCAGTTTCGCTTCGCGGGTTTCACGCGCCTCATATTCCATAAATAAGCCGTAAACCCGTTCATTCAAGGGCGGCGGCAAAACCGAACGGTAATAAAGAATCGCTTCCTTTTCGGCCGCTTTTTTGCGTGCCTTCAATTCGGGGCGCGCCGTCTGTGCCGAAAGAGAATAATCGCCGGTGCGGGCTTCAACCAAATCATGAACCAGCGCCAACTCCAGCATTTTGGCACAATCGGCCGGCCTTTTCAGATACGGATGAATCATCAGCACCAGAAACGCCAGTTTGAAAATATGGTCAGCATCGGTTTCCTGACGGCCGGAACTCATCAAATTGTCGCGCTCGACCAGACAAAGCTGTTCGACGGTTTTCATAAATTCTACAATTTTCAGGGCGTTCTTCATCGTTTTTTTCGAAAGTTAAGCCCGGCGGAACCGGGCTTGAATCTTTTTAACGGGCATTTTTGCCGATGAATTTTCTGCCGCCCATATAAGGCTGCAGCTTTTCGGGAATCCGCACCGTACCGTCGGCCTGCTGATGGTTTTCCAAAAACGGAACCAGCGCGCGCGGCGTGGCAATGCCGGTGTTATTCAGCGTGAACGCATATTTGACCCTGCCGTCCGCATTGTCGCGATAGCGCAGATTGGTGCGACGAGCCTGCCAGTCGGTAATGTTCGAACAACTGTGCGTTTCGCGGTAACAGTTCTGAGTCGGCACCCAGGCTTCCAAATCGTACTGACGGTACTTGGGCGCGCCCATGTCGCCGGTGCAGACTTCCAGCACCTGATACGGCAGTTCCAAATCCTGCAAAACCTCTTCGGAAATGGCCAACAGCTTCTGATGCCATTTTTCGCTTTCGGCGATGTCATTTTTGCAGATGACAAACTGTTCGGTCTTCATAAACTGGTGAACACGGGTCAGGCCGCGGGTATCCTTTCCGGCGGCACCGGCTTCGCGGCGGAAACAGGGCGAAAAACCGGCATAAAGTATCGGCAGCTCATTTTCGTTCAGCAGCTCGTCGGCACGCAGAGAGTTTAATATCAGTTCGGCCGTGCCGGAAAGATAAATATCATCTTCGGGCATATAGTAAATTTCATCACGGGAAAAAGGCAGATAGCCCTGTCCGTAAAGCGGCCTTTCCTTGGAAATCGACGGAACGTTGATAACCGTAAAACCATTGGCGGCCAGCTTATCGATAACCATCATATGAATGGCAAGCTCAAGTTTGGCCAGTTCGTTCTTTATGGCGTAGGTTCGGGAACCGCAGACTTTGGTAATGCGCTCCAATTCGCTCCAGTCGTTAAGTTCCATCAGCTCAACATGGTCGCGCGGCGTAAAGTCGAAACTGCGCGGCGTGCCGACTTTACGGCGAACGACATTTTCACTGTCGTCCTTGCCGACCGGGCTTTCCGGGCTGGGCATGTTCGGCATGCGCAACATCATGTCATCAAATTTGGACTGCTCGGCGGCCAACTTTTCCTGCTCAACCTTCAGCTCTTCGCCAACGGATTTGCTTTTGGCGATTATGGCCGGACGTTCCTCGGCCGACGCGGATTTAATCGAGTTGCTGAGTTTGTTTTTTTCTTCGGACAGAGCCTGAGACGAGGTTTTCAGTTTCGCAATATCCCTGTACAAGGCAATCAGCGCATCTACGTCCAGCGTTTCTTTGGTATAACCTTTTTTAGCCAACCCGTCCTTAATTTCTTCCGGGTGCTCGGCAATATATTTAATATCCAACATTTTTCTTCTGTCCCAGTTTATAGTTTTTGATTGATTTAAATTTGCAGGTAGAGTATCAATTTTGTAAATAAATACAATAAAAAATTAAGGAATAGAAACAAAATGTTTGAGAAGAAAGTTATCTTAACCGGCGTCAAACCGACCGGAACGCCGCATCTCGGCAATTATCTCGGCGCCATCAAACCGGCGATTAAGCTCGGCAGGGAAGCTCTGGCCGCCGGCGGCCGGCATTATATGTTCATCGCCGACTATCATGCCATCAATGCCGAAAAAGACCCGGCAGTTTTGAGCCAGAAGCTGAAGGAAATCGCCTGCATTTATCTCGCCGGCGGCCTGAATCCGAAAGAATCGGTTTTCTATCGGCAATCGGACATCCCGGAAATTCATGAAATTACAACCATCTTATACGCTTACACGCCGAAAGGCTTCATGAACAAAGCGCACGCCTATAAGGCGGCCGTCGACAAAAACCGCGAAGCCAACAGACCCGACGACGACGGCATTAACATGGGGCTTTACACCTACCCGACCCTAATGGCAACTGACATTTTGGCCTTTAATACCGACATCGTTCCGGTCGGCAGGGATCAGGTTCAGCATGTGGAAATCGCCCGCGACATCGCCGGCGCCATCAATGCACATTACGGCTGCCGGCTGCTGCATCTGCCGACTTATTACATTGACGAAAACGTCGCCGTCGTTCCGGGCATTGACGGCCGAAAAATGAGCAAATCCTACGGCAACGTCATTCCGCTCTTTGAAGACGACAAGGCCATAAAAAAAGCGATTTTCTCCATCAAAACAGACTCCCGTCCGATGGAAGAGCCTAAAAATCCGGAAGAAATTCTGGTCTACGAAATTTACAAATCCATCGCCACGCCGGCTCAGTTGCAGGAAATGGGCGACGGACTGCGGCAGGGAAAACTCGGCTACGGACATATCAAGAACATGCTGCTGGACGCCGTCATTAACGAAATTAAAGATGTGCGCGAAAAATACAATTATTACATGGCACATTTCAGCGAGGTCGAGGATATGCTGCAGGACGGTGCCGTCAAAGCGCGGCCGACGGCTCAGGCAACGCTGAAGCGGCTAAAAGACGCGGTTTTCGGCAAAGGGCTGGTGCCTTTCGCCTAAAAAACTTTAAAAACAAAAAGAACTTCGGCGCTTAAAAGCACCGGAGTTCTTTTTTAATTGCCGAAAAGTTCTAAAAATTCATGGTCGAATGTTTGCTTCGGCCGTTAAAAAGCCTGACATATTCCTGATGGCGCGAATTTTTAACGATTATTCTTTCGCGAAAAACAGTCCCATCCGTACGCAAAATGCGGGCAATCACGCCAAGGCAGGAATTATTGCCGCGGGCTGCGTTGACAGCGTCGCCGATACAAGCAAAATCGTCAAAAAACTCTATTTTCCGGTCACATCCGATTAAACCGAATTTGTGAACTTTATGAATGGCTGCGTGACACATAACAATTAATTTTAAAAGTTTGTAATTATATGAATTAATCTCAGAATAGTCATTGGGAATAGTTTTTTTATAGCACAACGGGAAGTAAGGTTCAAGACAAAAAAAGGCAGGGAACGTTCCCTGCCTTTTTCCGGTTTCATTGTTTTTATTCAAGCGACGAGGCTTTCCCGGTCCTTTCAAAAACCATGCTTTCGCCGTTGGCCTTGCTCAGAATCAGACGGTTGCCGTCCAGACGATAGGTGGCAACCTGCGGCAGAAACTGCATATATTCGCGTTCGGCGGCCATCAGATGTCCGGGACCGGCCATCATGGTCGAACCGGCAGGGCCGAAAGTCAGTCTGTCGCCCTCGGTTTTATAAGTTCCGAAATAACGGTTAATTGCCGAACGTCCGAAAAAGCGCTTGTCCTTGCCGTCAAAGCCAAGCGTAATTTCCGCGCCGTTTTTGGCATTGCGCAGTTTATAGGCGTTGTTTTCAAACGTTGTATTATCGCCGTTGCAAGCGGTAATCATAAACAACAAAGACAACACATACACAATTTTTTTCATTTATCTTCTCCTTCGTTAACTTATCAAGGAGTAAGATAACGTCTTAAATTTAAAATGCCAGCTAAAAATGACACAAAACAAGACTAGTAAATCAGCGTATGGAGGGCGGCGGCCAGCAAAACAAACGCTCCCAGCGCCAAGCCAAGATCTTTCAGCCAGGGTTTGCGCGGCGCACCGGGAAGCCGTGCGCGAACCGCCTCGACCTTATATGCCTGAAAATAAACATAAGTTACGACCGCCCACCAGACCAAAATACTGGCTATCGATGCACTGCCGGGCGCAACATACAACTGCAGCCCTTTCTCAAATGTCCACCATAAAATGGCAAAAACAAAAATCCAGCGATAACCGCGATACATCAGATACATCATCGGCAGCATAAGCGCCAGTTCAAAAAAGATGTCGTAACTTTGGGTCAAAAGCCCCATCAGCATGGTTACGAGCAAAATGAAACCGGTCAGGTAAAAAGCCATACCGCGAAAAGTCCGGCGGAAAGGCAGGTTATTGTATTCTTCGGCCTGACGCGCACGCTCGCGATGCCGAATCTGTTTGTCGGCAACCCCTTGCAGCATGGTACGGAAAAAATGATAAAAATAAAACGGCAGCAAAACCAGCAGCGGCGCGACCAGCAATGACACCAACAGCCCAATAACGGAGCCATAAGCCACGGATGCAACAATCATCAAAAGAGCGGCCAGCCCCAGCAAAACGGCAAAAACCTGACAGGCGATGCGCGCTTTGCCCTGCGGTTCGGCAAACCAGGAACGAATTTTTTCTTTTAACGCAGCGGTTGAATATTTCATGATTAGAACCTTTATTTATGAAAACATATTTGTATCATAACCTAATTTTTTATTTTTGCACCAAATTTTATGCCTGTTGGCGAATGTATAAAAAAATTCACAAAAAATGAAAAATATACTTGATTTTTATTTTTATAGTCTGTATGTTCTCTTTCAGTTGTCGCCGCTGTAGCTCAGTGGTAGAGCACGTCATTGGTAATGACGGGGTCGCAAGTCCGATTCTTGCCAGCGGCACCATTAAAAAAGCCTTCCTTTACGGAGGGCTTTTTTAATGGTTATCGGGCGAGGACGGACTTGCGAAGCAACGTCCGGAGCGGGTAGTCGGTGAAAACGAGTGTTGAACTTAGCGAATAGCTTAGTGAAATACGAAGTTTGAACCTTACGACGCGAAAGGAACCCGTTGCTTTTAAGCAATGGGAATTTACATTCTTGCCAGCCGTACCATTTTTAAGAACGCACCATTAAAGGTGCTTTTTTTGTATGTATTCCAAGGTTTTGAATGAGTCCGATTTAGACGGTTTTAAAAAGAGCAAATTTTAGCAACTTATCGGACTTTTTGGGGAAAGAGATAAGAAAATCAAGTTTTTTGTTCAATCAAATCCCAGTCCGATATTTCTTTTCCCAAGGCCAATAAAAATCTTGATCTCCCTCATCGTCCATTTCATTATAAGGATAAAACGTGTCAATAAAATGAATATAATATCCATCTTGGGATGTTATGCGTATATGCTCACAAACATTTATATTTAGATTTTGTTTACATCTTACCCATAATTCATTGTTTTCAGAATCGATTGCCCAATCAACTATTAGGTAAGGTACAGCATATCCTTTTATAAGGTTAGCTCCTATTTTTAGATTATTTGCATACTCTTCCAACGAATTGCTACTTTTATTTGATGGGCATAATGGGAATTCTAAAATTTCATGGTGTCCCTTATCACAAATGAGAAGAGCTTGAGGATTTTTTAACGAGGGGATATACCATTTGTTATCAATAACTAAAAAATCTCCTTCTTTTCTTATTCTATCCTCTTCTTTATTTTCTTCTTCTGTATAATCTCTTAATTCTTCATAGAATTCATTAGGTAATTTTCTTTTATCTGGTGCCTAAAGAGGCCTATCATTCATAATTAAGCCTCTTTCATAAAATCAGGAATTTTACCACATTTCTTTTCTAGTCTTTTAGAAAATTCTTTTTCAAATTTTTCTTTATCAGCCTCCGTTTTACTTTTTAATGCTATAAATTCATTTGTAATAAAATCAACAATACAATCACATTTGGTTATATTAGCTTTTGTGTTTTGTTTTTTATTGTTGATTACAGACAATTTACATTCATAGCGAACATCTTCCATTTTATCATGAAAGCGCTCTAAATTTTCCTCTTCTGATGACGAACTGAATTCATAGTCAAAACGTATTACAGGAACGGTTTTATGGGTTTTATTTTTTGTTTCATATTTGAAAACACCATCTTGAATGGCACACTTATTATCAGGAGCGGATACATACATTTCATCATAATACTCAATATTACGTTGTGGGGTTAATAAAACGGTCGCACCAATACAAAAATTTTTATCATATTCTGCTGTGCAGGCACTCGCTAAAGCATAACCATCTTCAAAAACCTGAAAAACCTTAAATCTACGCATATCCATACAATTAGAATTCTGTTCTTTAATGGGTTCCATACTAGGCAAAACATTTATGGAGGACATTTGAGTGCACCCCAATAACATCAAAACAGTAGCTAGTATAAATTTTTTCATAGTAACCTCTCTTTTAAAGTATACTACAAAAATAAATTTGGATTTTCAAATATATTTTTTCTATTCAAACAGCTCCATTTTTCCTATTAATTCCTTAAAATCCTCATCCTCACTAGTCTGATACTCGCACAGTATCGCGCACCATTTTTAAGACTTCCGCATTTATTGCGGATTTTTTCTTTTTAAACAAATGCTTACAAAGTCCGATTTTTGAAGTTTTGAAAATGGCATTTTTCGTAAAATTATCGGACTTTTATATAAAATTAATATATTTTAGCTAATTTAAATGTACATTATTTAAAAAAGGATATTTAAATGAGGGTTTTAACAATTGTTATCTCCTTTTTCATACTTTCTATTTCTTTGGTTCATGCCTCCCAATGGGAGGGAGAATGGGATTTCGAAAGAAATTCTAGAGAATTATCAGGATTTTTAAATATTCATAATTGCCAAAGCAAAACCTGTAAATTTAATTTATGGACATCTAATGGTGGGTTCCATTGTCGAATTGAAGATGGAACATTAATAGTTGACAATGATGTTGCGTATTATACAGAAAATGATATTGCCACAAAAGACAATTATGAAATTAAATTTAATTTAGATAATGAGAACATGATAATACATGCAGAAACGACTGAAAACGTGCATCAAAAATATTGTGCATTCAGAGGATATCCGCAAATAAATGGAACATATGAAAATAAAAAAAATATTCACTATTATATATCTAGTATTAATTGCAGAAATAAAAAATTAACCGATGCAGAAAAATATATATGTTTATCTGAACGCCTATCTCGTGCTGATTTAGAACTTATGAAAATTTATAATTCTGCTCGTACACCTTCATGGTTTTACAGCAGAAATCAATGCGGTTCAAATGAACAATGTCTATCGGATCTTTATAGTAAAAGCCTTAAGTTTGCGTATGAAACAGCCAATAATGAACCTTATGATATACATGAATACCTACTTCAAAATAAAAAATATTCCAAATTTCCAACAGATTTTTTCTTTATAGATGATTATCTGAGAAAAAATATGTCTAAAGATGACTATGCAGGATGGGGCGTGAGTTTGGTTTCTGCAAGCAGGAAGGAATGTAATGAGTGTTTTAGTTATTCTTATAAAGATCCCGGTTTAGCAGCAGAGTATTCCTCAATTTTTTATGCTGATAAAACAGGAATTTGGATTGCTTTTATATCTGCCAACATTCAGACACCGCAACTTGTCCTTGTTTATATGCCGCCCTCAGCAAACGAAAGAGAATTGCCACTTATTATAAATAAAGAAATTAAATATCTCTCAAATTTTTCTCATATTAAAGGTATAAAATATAAAAATTTCAAAAACTAAAAATGCCACTTAAAAAACTCCATTTTTCTTATTAATTCCTTAAAATCCTCGTAGTTTTCAGTCCGATAACTGCATAGTATCGCGCACCATTAAAAAAGCCTTCCTTTACGGAGGGCTTTTTTAATGGTTATCGGGCGAGGACAGACTTGCGAAGCAACGTCCGGAGCGGATAGTCGGTGAAAACGAGTGTTGAACTTAGCGAATAGCTTAGTGAAACACGAAGTTTGAACCTTACGACGCGAAAGGGACCCGTTGCTTTTAAGCAATGGGAATTTACATTCTTGCCTGCGGCACCATTTTTAATAATTCCGCATTCGTTGCGGATTTTTTCTTTTTAAACAAGTATTTGTTTAGTCCGATTTTGAACATTTCGAAAATCGCAATTTATTATAGTTAATTATATTCTTAATATTCCGTGCAACATGATATAAATTGGCAACATCAGGAAGAAAGACATAGCGTAACTTAAAATATTAGCGCGTAATATTCCTTTGGAAATGACTTCGTTACTATATGCACTTTGTAAATACTTTTTTGTTATAAATCGCTCGATAAAATATGAGAAAAAACAAAAGAAAACATTATAAAAAACAAGGATAAAAACAAAACCCGATGTAGCAGCAATAGAATTATGAGGAAGATCGGCTAATATTCCATATAAAGGTCCAAGCAGTAAGTATCCTAATGAATGTGAATCTTCAGCAATATAGAAAGCTTCCAACAAAAATACGCCACCTAGAACAGTTGAAACAATGTTTGAAACAGAAACCGCTTCAATTATTTTTGCAGTACTTGTTGTTTTAAAATATCTTTTTTTCAAAAATAAAGTTTCACAAAATATAATTAGCATTAAACAAATGAGTGTAATTACGGAGCTTGATAGAAGCCCCCCCAATCCTCTAATTCCTGAAGTAGCTGCTACAGATTGGATTGTATTTATCCATATGGGTAATCCTCCATTAGCAAATGCCATTGTGGGGAATAAAAAAAATAATAGAAATGCCAAGCTTGATCTAATATAGTTTTTTATCATAGATGGTATCCTTATTTGATGGGTAAGGCGTATATAGTATGCAATCATAAAGTAAAAAATGTTACATTTTCCTTGTTAATTCCTTAAAATCCTCATAATTTTCAGTCCAATAATTGTATGGAACTTACAATAGCTTGTGAATATCGTATTCATCGTAGCCCTCGTAATAATAACTTACATCAATGCCTTTCATAAAGACTTCCCGCTCGTTAATTTTATCGGTAAGGGCATTTTTTAAGAGATGTTTTATTTCAATATCTTTAACCGGGCTTCTTTCCATTGCTGACAGGTAGTCTGCTTTATCAATTTTATTCCAATCAACGACCCGCTGTAGCTCTTTTTTGAATATTAAATCCAGCCAAATTCTTGTTGAGCGTCCGTTTCCTTCTCGGAAAGGATGAGCAATATTCATTTCAACATATTTTTCAACAATTTCATCAAATGTTGATTGAGGCATTTTATCAATATGCTTTAAAGCTTGTTCCAAATACATTACCGGCGCAAATCTGAAATTACCTTTGGATATGTTGACATCACGCATTTTTCCGGCAAAATCATAAATATCCTCAAACAAAAATTTGTGAATCTGCTTCAAACCCGCAAACGTACCAACTTTAAGAGTATTTATTTTACCGCTGTCAAAAAGCTTTATAGCCTTTTCTTTACTGAGTCTTTCTTCAACTTTATTAAGCTCGATTTGGTTTGTGATATTTAATTTATTTTCTAAAACCATTATAAATCATCTTTCATAAAGAACTATATTATACTTTTATGATAATATAACATTGCTGAAATTTATATAATAAAATCAGATTACCAACAATTCAGATTGGTTTAGATAAACTTATTGATAATAATGTGACAGATGAAAATAAACATCAGTATATGAGTTGTCTAGCTGGAAAAGGCGGAAAGCTAGAAATGACCGTTGGATGGACTGTTGGTTTTGGCAAAGAAGTTATAGATTTAGCAAAAAAAATTCCAAGCTCTGAGATATGAAAGCGTTATGGCGGGGTTGGCAATATTTTCAAAGATAACGCTAAAGACATAACCAATAATTGGAAAGGTCTGTACTATGGCTTAGAAAATAAAGGTAAATATATCAATTTGCTTGAAAGAAAACTTCCTTAATTGCGGATTTTTTGTTTTTAAATTAGGGCTTATCCTGTCAGTTTTGAGATTTTCAAGAGAGTATTTTGGGATAAAGTTATCAGGCTTTATCCCAAAGCTAAGTGTTGAATGTTCCACCATTGAAAAACAAAGATTTTTCTTTCAGTTTTGTATTCAATACCAATTAAATATCTCATTTTTTCGAAACAATCGAACTTTTTAGAAAAGCGCCACCATTTGTAGCTAGTTGTAAAAACTGCGTTCCAAAACAAAAAAACAAGCCCTTATTTTTTCTTAATTTTACAAAAACAAAAAGTGCGAAATTTGTAAAAAGCGGTTGATTTTATTATTAGTTTTAATACAATAAATCTTGCAATTTATATATTTTTTAGAAAGGACTAAATTATGAAAATCTTTACAGCGTCTTTGTTTTCGGTAATGTTATTAGCGAATTCCGCAATGGCTTTCTCTCTTCCTTCTACGGCCTCTCTTGATCCCAAAGAGACAAAATTAAAAGTTTGTATGTTACAGGAAGCTGAACAGAATTTGGCGGCAGGAACTTTAACAAAAGACAATATTGACGCTCAGGCGGTTAAAATTGCAGCATCTTGTGCTACTAAAGCTGCTATTAAACATGACGATTCAACAGTTCAGCTTGCAGCTACCGTAATTAAAGGTCTGTTAAAATAATATCCGGGAGGGGCTATGAATAAAATTTCTTTTAAAGCCATACTTGCTGTTATGTTGCCAATAACGGTAGCAGGATGTGGCACGACACATAAAATGAAATTTGCAGATTATACGGAGGCATATAAACTGGCTGATTATTGCAAAGCTGCTGACAGGGCTTTAGATAAAAGCGACGTTTGCCAAATGTCTGCTGAAGATATAAAACCTGATAAATTTAATATTGATGAAAAGCTTAATGGCGGAACGGCTCTATTTTTAGCCCAAAAGACTGATTTATCAAATAAAATTTTTGAAGAAACCGCAAAAGAGATTCAAGAGGATTTAGAATCTATGGGACTCGCAAGAGGCGCCGTTGAGGTGGTGGCAAATGCAAGTATTGTAGATTATAACCCTATGATCATGGATGGAATTTATCTTCACTCATATACCCTCCTTAATGCTTTGGCTCAAAACAATAAAGATGAAGCAAAGATCCAGGTTAACAGAGCATATAATGTTCAGCAAAAAGCGGTAGAAACATTCAGCAAAGAAATACAAAAGCAGAATGAAGAAAACGCTAAAGATGTCGCACAAATGCAGAAAGAGGCGCAAGAGGCAAATCAGAAAAACATTTCTGATATTATGGCAAATTATAAAGAATTTGAACGTTTTAACGGTTATGCGAACTTCGTCAATCCATATGTAACCTATATGAGCGGTTTATATTTGATGACTAATGGACATTCCAACAGCGATTATGAAACGGCATCAAATTATTTGAAACGTGTTTCAGGTATGGTTCGTCATAATAAATTTGTAAAACAAGATTTAAGTTTAGCTAATAAATTAGCTTCAGGCACTCAGAAAAATTTAGCACCGACAGCTTGGGTTGTGTTTGAAAACGGTTTGGTAGCAAACTTTGAGGAATTTCGTTTAGATTTGCCGATTTTTATTGCAACAAACAATGTTAAGACTGCTTCTTTAGCATTGCCTTACCCTAAAGAAAGAGAGATTGCGTATAAAAATATTTCTGTTTCTAACGGAAATAAAAAAGTTACAACGGAACTATTAGCCGATGTTGACAATATTTTTATGGCTGAATTTAAAAAGAAATTACCGATTATTGTTACCAAAGCCGTAACAAAATTAACTTTACAAACGGTTGCTCAAGCTGTTGCCCAAAATGAATTTGGAGATTTAGGCGGTATTGCGATGTCTGCATATTCAGTTATGACGGCCGGTGCAGATACGAGAAGCTGGTATAGTTTACCCAAAAATGTTCAGTTGGCTAAAATTGCCAAGAAAGGAACAAAGCTGACATTAAATATCGGAGGTCAAGATTACAAAGTTGAAGTTCCTCAAAAAGGAAATTCAATAGTTTATGTCAGAGTTCCTGCAACAGGAGCCACTCCGGTAATCAGTGTCTTAGACTTATAGAGGAAAAAATTGATATGAGGAAAATATTTATATTCAGCGTCTTGCTATTTTTGTGGTCATGTGCCACTCCTTTGGAATATGATCATACCAAATTTTCGATTAGTCCGGATGTGAAACTTTTGAACATTAATACATCTAATACGATACGGGAAAGAGACGGACAGATGTTGGTTCAGGTTTCCGGAAGCGGCCGTAAAAATCAATCCGTATATTACAAAATAGAATGGTTTGATGTAAACGGGATGAATATTTCCACGAAATTGGCTCAATGGAAAAAAGTCAATTTGCGCAGAAATGCCGAATTTTTCTGGAATGTGGCCGCTCCCTCCAAAAGAGCAGTTACTTATAAGGTTTATATCACAGACGATATAGGCAACGGTATAATTGAATAATTATCAGAAAAGGACTTAAGATGAAAAATTATATGAAAATTTTATGTGGTTTAGCTGTAACCCTGATGCTGAACGGTTGTGCCGCCGAAACTCAATTGATTGATACAGAAAACGACTCTACAGAACGTGCCGCGGCATTAGAAGGTCGTGACTTTGAAAGCGCTTCTAATTCCATGATCCAGGATATGTTGGATTTAGGAACGTTAAGTAAACCAAACGGACAGCCGTATATTTTAGTCATTTCTCGCATAGAAAATGATACTATGCAACGAATTGATGTGGATGAACTGTCAAAATCCATTCGCATTGCTTTAATGAAGAGCGGAAAAGTTAGGGTTACGGCTTTTCAGGAAGATGCTATGGTTATGGCTTCAGGACAGTTAAGACAGTCCAAAGAATTTAACCAGGCCAATGTTCGCAAGTCCGGCTCATTGGCAGCTCCTGAGTTAAGCCTGTCAGGAAAAATCACACAAAGAGAGTTTATTGTTTCCGGCAAAAAACGCATCGAATATCGTTTCTCCATGTCCATTACAGATTTAAGGAACGGTCTGACTTTATGGGAAGGCGAAGAAAAAATAAAAAAACTGGCAGATAAAAATGCCGTTACTTGGTAATCTGGAGACAACATATGAAAAAAATATTGTACCTATTGTTTTTGTTAACAGCATTTAATGCAAACGCAAAAGAAATAGTTGTCACTGCTTACGGGGAAGGTGAAGACTATGATTGGGCCGTGATGAACGCTGTTGAAAATGCTGTTCGGCAAACCTCCGACATTGCCATACAAAGCGACGGTTTGCATAAAGTTGACGTTTCAACGACCGTAAAACATAATACAAGTTTTGAAGGTGAAGCCAATGCAAATGATAAGTTAAATATTGACATTAAGGAACGCGACAATCTTTTGCCTGAAACAAAACAGTTAGGCGCAGAAGAAAATGCACAAATTAAAGTGAAGGCAAACGCCGATGAAACCGTAACCGCAAGGTTCCGTGATAATTCCAAGGATATTATGGCTAAATATAAAGGTAGTGTTTCATCGTATGAAGTATTGGAACATTCAGAAGAAAACGGAAAGCATAAAGTTAAAATTAAAGCTGTTGTTTTCAAATATGATTCTCATGACTATAAGTCTAAAAGTCTTGTAAAAAAAGCAGATTATTCTTTAGCTATCATGCCTTTTAAAATGGCTCAAAATATAAATTGCCTGGGAAAAAAAGCTGACGTTAAAGAGCTAAACACAATAATCAGCAATACATTTATTGAAAAATTAGCTCCCAGCCGCAAATTTAACTTGGTTGACCGTAATAATTTAGATGATTATGCTGCTGAGATGTCAATCATCGAAGGTGATATGACTTTGCCTGAAAATAAGGTAAAATTAAAAAATCTTGCAGCTGCTGATTATATTCTAGTTGGTACAGTTGATAATTTTACAGCATCAACCAGTAAAAATTTTGTTGCTTTGACTGGTGAGACAAATTATTCAAGTTCATCTAAATTAAAAATTTCATACAGAATTTTGGAGGCCGCAACCATGGAAATTGTTTCTGTTGGTTCTACTGAAAAAACATTTAGCAAAGACGGGGCTTTTTCTTCTTGCTCTAATGTGGAGCAACTTTTATTTGAACGAGCGATCGGAGAAGCCGCAGAAAAGATTTTAACAGATATTTTCCCTGATTATCAGCCTAAGCCTAAAGTTGAAAAAAAGAAACCGACCAGAAAAGTTTCTCCAACGCCGGCTCCGGATTATTCATTGCCTTTATAGTAAAGGATTAATCTGAAAATAATATGGTTAAATAAATCTTTTGGTGTTACAGACATACTCATATAGCATGGGTATGTCTGTTTTTTTACATTACAATCATTTACAAGCGACTTCGAGGCTTACGGACAGAAGGGATCCTATACTGTCGGAATTTACATCAGAGAATCCATGCGGCAAACCTCCCTGCTTTTCTTCGGCCGTTCGGACATTTTCCCTTCCGGACAGCCGGATCAAGTCCGACAATGGCGAAACGAGGAGAGAATGTACAGGAGAATGGCGGAAAAGGGAACCGCAACTGTGCATCCGAAAAAAATATTTTATGGCTTTTTTTGTTAAGAGGTTTTATAGTTTGAGAATCTCTGAAACCGGAAAGGATATTTTTGATGGAAAAAAAGAAAAAGCCGAGCGAAATCCGCTTTGAAAAAGAAGCCAAAGCCTTACAGAGGAATCTGGAAAAACGCCGGCGGCAGCAACAGGAACGCGAAAAACTGAAAAACAAGGACGAGAAGACCAATGGACAAGATTAAAATTAAGGGTGGCAGACAGCTGAACGGCGAAATTTTCATCAGCGGCGCCAAAAATGCGGCGCTGCCGCTTATCTGCGCCAGTCTGCTGACCGAAGAAACGGTTACGCTGACCAACATGCCGATTTTGTCAGACATCAAATCAATGAATTTGCTGTTGGAACAGCTCGGCACGCAAATCGATTCCTTTGACGACTTTGTCGACGGACACCCGACCAAGACTTATTCTTACCGTACGCCAGAGCTGACAAGCATTGCCGCACCTTACGACTATGTACGCAAAATGCGCGCCTCCTACTATGTGCTGGGACCTTTGCTGGCCCGTGCCGGAAAAGTTGAACTTTCACTGCCGGGCGGCTGCGCTATCGGTACGCGTCCGATGGACATTCATCTGGCAGCCATGGAAGAGATGGGCGCCAAAATCGATATTCGCAACGGCTATGTCTACGGCGAAGTCGACGGCAGACTGAAAGGCGCGCACATTGTTTTTCGCACGGTTTCGGTCGGCGCAACCTGCAATGTTTTGATGGCGGCAACACTGGCCGAAGGCATTACGGTTTTGGAAAATGCTGCCAAAGAGCCGGAAATCGGCGATTTAATCAACCTGTTGAACGACATGGGCGCCAAGATTTCGGGCATCGGCACTTCCATTCTGACGATTGAGGGCGTCAAAAAGCTGCACGGCGCGCGGCACAAGGTTATTCCGGACCGTATCGAAGCCGGCTCCTATGCCGTGGCCGCGGCAATTACCGGCGGAAAAATTGAGTTGATTAACGCGCAGACCTATACACTTAAAACACCGATGCAGATTTTGCAGAAAATGGGCGTGGAAGTCATGCCCACCGAGCGGGGAATTCTGGTCGACGCGACCGGAAAAAAGCTTATCGGCGAAGACATCATTACCGAACCGTTTCCGGGCTTTCCAACCGATTTGCAGGCACAGTTCATGGCTTTGCTGACCGTGGCGGAAGGCGCAGGCATGGTTACCGAAACGATTTTTGAAAACCGTTTCATGCACGTTCCCGAACTTCTGCGCATGGGTGCAAACATTAACGTACACGGGCATGCTTCCGCAATTGTCCGCGGGGTAAAAAAGCTGTCGGGCGCGCCGGTCATGGCCACCGATTTGCGGGCATCTTTCGCGCTGGTGCTGGCCGGACTGGCGGCGGAAGGAGAAACCGTCGTCAACCGCGTCTACCATCTTGACCGCGGTTATGAAAAACTGGAAGAAAAGCTGAAAGGTGTCGGTGCCGACATTGAGCGGGTCAAGGAAGACGGCGAAGAATAAAAAAAAGGAGGGGCTCTTACAATCCCCTCCCAAAAAAACGAAAGCTGTTGTCTGTAACCGCAGAAAAAATAAATTTTTCCGGGTACTGTAAACATCTGTTGTTTTTTTCATCTGCCACTCATAGCTGATATAAGAAACTTTCGTTTGATATATCACCATCGTGACACTGTAAAGATAATCGTTGTTTCGGCGCTTTCAACACACATAGACCATTTATCTACGAGGTTCTACGCGCTCCGGCAGCCGCGCGATTCTGCTTGACCGGCAACGGGGCGGACAGGATTTAGATTTCAGTTTAAATTTCAAAGAAAAAAGTTGTTTTTTGAACAATTTAATGCTATTGAGGCATATATTAAGCAAAATAAGGATTTTTGGAATGCCCAAGTCAATTTTCGTTCCCATCAAAACCGATCGCCTGATTATAGACGAGTTTAAAACTTCAGACTTTCACCGCCTGCAGGAAATCGCCTTTAACATTAACCATAATGCCGATGTTAAGGCAACCGAAGGCTACTGCCCTTTTTACACTTTTCAGGTTGATCGGGACACGCCGCAAAGAGACAACGTTATCAGAAACAAAGTTTCGGACTTTTTAATCAAGGCGGAAAGGGAGCGCCGGCAGGATCCCCGCTCGACCTACCGCATGGCCGTGCGTCTGCCGAACGACAAGCTCATCGGCAACGTTACGATTGACATGCTCCCCATAGAGGAGAACGGCAAAAAGATATACGGCGATCTGGGTTATTTCATCGACCCCCGATACGGCGAACACGGTTATGCGACGGAAGCCGTGCGGGGACTGGTTCATCATTTCTTCAAAGCTTACCGAAAGCTGGACATTACGGCTCATCCGGCCAACAAGTTTTCCCGCAAACTTATTGAACGCATCGGCGGCAAACAGGTCGGTTATAACGAGGCGTCCCATTACGGACACGGAGAACCGCGCGCTGTTTTTGAAGTGCACAAGGAAGACTTTTACCGCACTTCGCCGTTTAATCAAAAAATGTCCGGGCTTTTTGCCGTATTAATAAACCGCCAAAGAAGTTCAAAATAATGTTCAGCGATGCAAATCTGCCCGAACCGCTGCTTATTTCCGAAATTGAAAATCCGGTTCGACTGGTTGAAATAAGACAAGAAGACGGTATCTTCTTTAATTCCCGCTTTACCGACATCCGGCTCGTCCGGGCCTATATTTACGACTTGCTCAAAAAAGCTGCCGGAAACCTGCCGCAGGGTTATCATTTTGTCGTTTACGAAGCTTACCGCCCCATGTCGGCACAAATAAAGCTCTGGGATTCGGTTGTTGCGGAACAGAAAAAGAAACATCCCCGGCTGCCGGTTGATTCGGAAGAGTTCATCGCAATATGCGACGTTTTTGCCGCCAATCCCTATCGTCAGGGAAGCGGCCATCAGTCCGGCGCTTCCGTGGACATTTCGTTAATTGACGACGAAGGCCGGGAATATGATATGGGCGGTTCAGTCCGGGGCTTTGATGATACGGCGGACTTTGATTGTCCGCATATCAGCGCGGAAGCCAGGCGCAACCGTGAGATTCTAAGGGACGCGTTGTCCAAGTGCGGTCTGGTCAATTATCCGTCGGAATGGTGGCACTATTCTTTCGGAGATCGGCTTTGGGCTCGTCTGACCGGGTCAAAACTGGCAATTTTCGGCAAGCTTGACATATGAGAGGCAGGAATGGGAATCAACGAATTAATCGAGAATTTTGAACTGCTTGAAGACTGGGAAGACAAATACCGCTATCTGATTGACCTCGGCGGCGGGCTGGAACCGCTTAACGAAAAGTTCAAAACCGAAGAGTTCAAGGTTAAAGGCTGCCAGTCGCAGGTCTGGCTGGTTCCCGAGCTTAAAGACGGCGTTCTTTCCTTTAAGGGCGACAGCGACGCGATTATCGTCCGCGGGCTGATTGCCGTAGTGCTGACGATTTTCAAGGACAAAACGCCGGCGGAAATTGCCGCCTTCAATCTGGACGACATCTTTGCACGGCTCGGCCTGGAAGAGCACTTAAGCCCCAGCCGCCGCAACGGCCTGCTTTCGATGATCGAAAAAATTCGTTTTTACGCTTCCCATTTGCAGGAATAAGCCATGAACATCCACGAGTATCAGGCCAAAAAAATTCTCAGCCAATACGGAATATCCATTCCCAAGGGCATGATTGCCTATACCCCGTACGAAGCCAAAAAAGCAGCGGCTCAGGTTTCGTTCCGCGGCCCGTGGATGCTGAAAGCGCAAATTCAGTCCGGCGCGCGCAACAAAGGGTATTTTACGGACAAAAAGGCCGGGCGCCGCGGAGGAATCCGGCTGGTACGCAGCCGCCGCGACATTATGCCGGAAGCGGAAAAGATGCTCGGTTCAACGCTGGTAACGGTGCAGACCGGCCCCAAGGGCAAACTGGTCGGCCGCGTTTATGTCGAAGCCTACAGCAAGGTCAAAAAGACCTTTTACGCCAGTCTGGTTATTGACCGGATGATTCCGGCCATTACGCTGCTGGTGGCCGATACCAACAACGAAGACATTACGGCGCTGGCCGTTTTGTCGCCGGACAAAATTCTGCGCGTGCATCTTGATCTGATTACCGGCGCCAGCCCGGAGCAGATTCAGCAGGTTATGGAATTTCTGCATCTGGAGCCGAAAGTCGCCAAGAATCTGGAAACGTTCATCAACGGCATGCATCAGGCTTTTGTCGACTACGACGCGGTAATGATTGAAGTCAACCCGGTCGGCGTAACCAAAACCGGACAGATTGTTGCGCTTGACGCCAAAATGAGCTTTGACAACAATGCGCTCTACCGCCACAAGGAAATCAGCGTCCTGCAAGACGAATACGAAGAGGAAGACCGCGAACTGAAAGCGGCAAAATACGGTTTCCAATATTCCGAATTTGACGGCAACATCGGCTGCATCGTCAACGGCGACGGCATTGCTTTGGCGGCCATGGACCTCATCCGTGCCAGAGGCGACAACGGCACCGCCTGTTTTCTGAATGTTAAAGGCGGCGTCGACAAAGACAAAATTGCCGCCGGCATTAAAATAATTATGACCAATCCGCGGGTTGAGGGAATTTTAATCAACATTCTGGGCGGTTTTCTGCGCTGCAACCTGATTGCCGACGGCATTGTCGCCGCGGCCTCGGAAGTCGGGCTGAACGTGCCGCTGGTGGTTCGGTTTGAGGGAACCAACAAAGACGAAGCCAAAGACATTCTGGAACATTCCAAACTGCCGATTATTATTGCCGAAGACATGGAAGATTCCGTCAACAAGCTGATTACGGCCATGGAGGAGAGCGACTGATGTCCATTTTGGTCAACAAAGAATCAAAAGTGCTGATTCAGGGTATTACCGGTACGCAGGCGTCTTTTCACGTCAAGCGCTCCATGGACTACGGCACCAATGTCGTTGCCGGCGTTACCCCGGGCAAAGGCGGCAGCGTGCATCTGGACGTACCGGTTTTTGACACGGTGCGCGAAGCAATCGGAGAAACCGGCGCCAACGCTTCAGTCATGTATGTTCCGGCCAAATTCGTCAAGGACGCGGTACGCGAGGCGGCGGAAGCCGAACTTGACCTTTGCGTCTGCATTGCCGACGGCGTGCCGATTAAAGACATGCTTGAAATCAAGGAAATGCTGCGCGGCGCCAAAACCAAACTTATCGGCCCCAATACACCGGGCATTATTACGCCCGGCGAAGCACGTCTGGGCATTTTTCCGGAAAACATCCATCGTCCGGGGCGTATCGGCGTCGTTTCGCGCTCATCGACCCTTACCTATGAAGCGGTCATCGAAACCAACCGCGCCGGGTTGGGACAATCCACGGTCATCGGCTTGGGCGACGACATGCTCATCGGCATTGACTTTGTCGAAACGCTCGAAAAATTTATGAACGACCCGGACACCGATGCCGTCGTCGTCATCGGACAGCTGGGCGGCACTTATGAAGAAGTCTGCGCCAAATATTACAAAAATCTGAAAGTAAAAAAACCGGTGGTCGGTTTTGTCGCGGGAAACGCCGTGCCTTTCGGGCACAAAATGGGATACGCCGGCGACGTGATTACCAAAGGGCACGTTACCGCGCAGGACAAGCAGGACGCCATGAGCGACGCAGGGATCATCGTCGTCAATAAAATCAACAACATTCATGTCGAGCTGATGAAACTTTTTCCCGCTCATGATTAGCTTTCTGTCCCGGATTATCGACCTTCTGCTGCCGCCGCGCTGCATATGCTGCGGCAAAATTGTTAGCGGCGCTGACGGGCTGTGCGCCGAATGTTTTAACGAGGTCAGCTTTATTACCAAGCCCTATTGCGCCAAATGCGGACATCCGTTTGACGAGGCACCGGGCGGACGGCAGATGCTTTGCGGCACCTGCCTGCGCAAGACCAGAACGCCTTTCCGGCTCAGTCGTTCGGCTTTGCGTTATGACGAGTTTTCCAAAAACATGCTTTTGTCCTTCAAATTTATGGACAAGACTGAAAACGCCCCGGTTTTTGCCAAATGGCTCAAACTGGCCGGCGCAGATATTTTCAAAGAAGGTGTCGACCTGATTGTTCCCGTGCCGCTGCATTTTACGCGCCTTTTGAAAAGGCGCTACAACCAGTCGGCGCTAATCGCGCGCGAACTTGGCAAGCTGACCGGCATAAAAGTAGATTATACGTCCGTCATTCGCCACCGCCGCACCAAACCGCAAGTGCAGTTCAGCGGGCACGCCCGAATTTCCAATGTTAAAAACGCTTTCAGCGTCCGGCACCCGGAACGTCTTAAAAACAAACGCATCGTATTGATTGACGATGTTATGACAACCGGATCGACTCTTAAAGAATGTGCTTTGGCCATGAAAAAAGCCGGCGTCAAATCCGTTGACACTCTGACCGTCGCCCGCGTCTGCTGACATGGAGGCGCCCTTGAGCGCAAGCTGTAGCCAGCTTGACCGCATCAAGGGCTGCGGCACGAATCTTTGTTGAAGCGCGTTGCTTCCTGCGTGCATATCGTGAGCAAGTGACTTGTATTTTTTTGGATTCCCGTGTCAAGCACGGGAATGACAATATTTTTTTCTTCTGTCATCCCCGGGCAAGCATAGCGCGACCTTGGGATCTCTTCGATTGCCGGGTCAAGCCCGACAATGACAATTATTTATTCGTTTTCCTCTTTCCCTCATCATATTCAGGCTTTTCTCCCTCTTGTCATTCCTGTGCTTCCTCTCTCTAAGTCATCCTCGGGCAAGCGTAGCGCGACCCAGGGATCTCCTGGATTACCGGGCTAAGCCCGAACATAACATAAAGAAAAAACAACCCCAAACATGACAGAAAGAGAGCAAACATGACGGAGGAGTAGAAAAACTGAGTATGACTAAAAAGGAACGATAAGAATGAAACAACGGTTTATCGCTGAAAATGTTTTCAGAGCGGTTGTTCCTGAAAATATTTGTAGGCATCAAGAATTTTGCGCAAATGGTAAGGCGTCATCGGCTTTTGTCCTTCTTCCAGCGCCTTGAGCGTTTCCGGCGAAAGGCCGCTGCGTGCCGCCAGTTCCTGATAACTCCAGCCGGCAGCCTTGCGCAACCGGCAGATTTTTTGTCTGGCTTGTCCGGCCAGTACCCTTTGAATAAAGTTTTCTTCTTCCTGAACGCTCATTTTGTTTTCTTTCCGCTAAGTACGTTCTTGCCGCATTGCCCGCAGAGCGGTTTCCCAACTTAGGTTTTGCCTTTTTTCGGTCAGATAGGCGCCGGCGAATTTTTCCCGGACGTTTTCGGCTTTCTGCGCATAAGCGCGGTATTTTCCGGCAAACTTGGCAGCGCGCTTTTTCAGCCCCTTATATTTTTTTATATATCCGCTCTGTTCGAAAAAGTCGATTCGCGCCTGTACAAAGGCATTGTAGAAGGCCTCCTGTTCTTTGTCGGTGCAATCGTTCAGAAACGGCGGAACGTCTTTCCAGTTGCGCGGCCGTTTTTCAATGTCTTCGCCGCGCAGTTGCATGACGGCAATCAATCCCTCTTTGGCAAAATTTCGAAAAGTCTTGTAGTCATGGTTGTAAACGGCGTCCAGCAGCATTTCCGACAGCGAATTGTTGCGGATTTCGTTTATTTTGTAATGTTCGTAGAAAGCCACCCGCATAATCTTTTTGGCCTGGGTGCGGGAAATGTCCTTAACCGTTTCCGGAAAGCCTTTCGCCTCTTCCGGAAATTTTTCCTTAAACAGTTTGAGCGTCGGATTGGTAACGCCGTATTTGGTTTCCTGGTCGGCTTTTTTGTCGTCGGCATAGCCGCCCTCGCAGCGCAGAATTTCGGTTGCTGCCAATTCAAAGCGCAGCATTTCGCAGCCTTTGAAACCGCCTGCCGATGCGCCCGCAATCAACGTACCGTAAAGAAAGCTTTTTCTCTTACGCCTGATTTTGGCCAGAATGGTTTCGCGACTCTTGCTCATAGATTTAATATAATCCATGCCGTTTTTTCTGTCTATGCCAAAAAACAACCCGGTATCGGAAAGATACCGGGTGTTAAGGTCAATAATTCGTTACGACAGGGCGGCGCCGATTTGTTCGTCGAAAAGTTTGAGCACTTCCCCGAACAGTTTTTGACAATCGGGAACCGTCATTAACTCGGCTTTGATGTCCAGCAGCGCAGCGGTGTCATACTGCGAAATAATTTTACGGGTTGCCGTTTTTGCCTCGCGGTTGCCGGATTTCAGCAGTTCGTTGAGGCTGCTGTAAACGTCGGCGAAAGTCATAACCGTTACGCTTATGTTCCGGTTGCGAAACTCTCGGACGATTTCCTTTTCGGCCGCGTTCCAGTAAGCCGTTTCCAGAGAGGCGTCCAAACCGCGCTCTTTGGCAAAATGGTCACGAATGCCTCTGGAAGCCGAAAGCAGCTGTCCGAGTTCGGCATTGTCCAGTTTTTGCAAAGCTCCGGGCTTCAGATAATGCTTCATCTGAGCTACCGTCATGTTTTCAAAATTAATCATAAGCCTTCGGATATGTCTAGTTCAACAAAACGGTGCGCTTTTGCAACTGCTGCCGCACTTCTTCTATATAGGGCCGGTAAAGCGGCGGGTTGGAAGACAAAACCTTTTTGATTTCCGCTTCCACGCGCTTTAACGCCTCAAAATCGAGAATGTCCAGAATCGAATAGGCCTGAACCTGAAAGTCTTCGTCTTCCATGTTCAGAAGTTCGACGGCGCTTTTGCCTTCGTTGCCTTTTTCAATCCCGACGTACATCAGCTGAATGCCGCGGCGGTTGACTTCTTCGGTTATCAGCGCCAGAGCGGCATTCCACCATTGGCGTTCCATAACCGCGTCCAGACCGCGGGCGTTGTTGAGTCTGAACAATTGCGAATTGACGTAACCGAAAAGTCCGGCTAGGTCGTTTTCGCTCAGGCTTTTGATTTTTGCTTCCGAGCAGAGCCTCTTGACTTTCTCGGACGAGAGCTTCTTAAAGTCGTACATGTCTTTTGATTTTTTAGGTTTTCTCTTTTGGGTTCTGCATAGGCGGGCTCGTTTTCAACCGTTACCTTAACGCAGACGCATACGCCGAGCGGCGGCATCTGCATGGCGATTTCCAGCGGTGCGCTGTCCAGATTGCGAAGAATGCTTTCTTCATAAAGAATGTCGTCCATGTTTTCCCGAAAAAACTTGTAGTCGTCGTCTTCGGGGACGGAACCGGTTCTTTCCAGATAGCGGCGGTTGATTTCCTGCTCAATGTAGCCGACCAGATCGCGGGTCAGCAGAAGCGTATCGTATAAACGGCTGTCTGCTTCCGGGTCACGGGACGACAAAACGCATACAACGTCTATCATGTCCAGCTTGTTGACCAGTTCTTCCCGAAGACTGATAAGTTTTGAAACCGGCGTCAGAAAAATTGACGACACTGCACTGTTTGCAAAGAAAAAATTACTTTTCATAAGATAAATATTTTAGATAAAACAATAAGTTAATTGCGAAAAATATTGTGTCTTATGCCCAAAGGAAAACGAATAAATCCGTATTCATTCATCATCTATCCACAATAATTTTTCTTAAGACCTTCATCAATATCATGCTTTTAGACAAAAAACAATAAAAGAACCGCGGCCGGAGCTGCGGTTTGGTATAAAAAGACGTTAAAATCAGGAAGCTTTGTTGAATAAATCCTTGATTTTGTCAAAAAATCCTTTCGTTTCCGGCTGGCATGAATCGTCTTTGCTGATTTCGCGAAACTGTTCAAGCAGTTCCTTCTGCTTGGTCGAAAGGTTGACCGGCGTTTCGACGCGGTATTTGACAAACAGGTCGCCGCGTCCTTTAGCGCGGATGACTGTCATGCCTTCGCCGCCGATTTTCTGAATTTGGTCGGACTGGGTGCCTGCCGGAACAGACAGTTCAATCGTCGAACCGTCGATGGCCGGAATTTCAAGTTTGCCGCCCAGCGCCGCGCAGGCCATGCTGACTGGCACGCGCATATACAGGTTGGCGCCTTCGCGGCTGAAAATCTTGTGCGGTTTTACGGTAATGAAAACGTACAGGTCGCCGTTTTCGCCGCCGCGGCTGCCCGCTTCTCCGGCGCCCGGAATCCGCATTCTGGTGTCGTCTTCAATACCGGCCGGAATTTTGACTTTAAGTGTTTTGTCTTTGTTGACCACGCCGCTGCCGCCGCATTTTTTGCAGGCTTCCTTAACCAGACGCCCGCTGCCCTTGCATTTTGGACAGGTCGTTTCGACGATGAAAAAACCGCCCTGCTGCTGATGAATACGGCCGGAACCGCCGCACTTGTCGCAGATCGGCGCTTCGCTGCCGTCTTTGGTGCCGTGGCCGTGACAGGCTTCGCAGGTTTCGGTCGACGGAATGGTTATTTCTTTCTCAACGCCGCTGAAGGCTTCTTCCAGACTGATGCTCAGATTATAACGCACGTCTTCGCCGCGTTGCGCATAAGAGCGTTGTCCGCCGCGACGGCCGCCGCCCATAAATTCGGAGAACACGTCGGCGAAAATGTCCGAAAAGCCGCCAGACCCGAAGTTGAATTCAAAACCGTTAAACGGGTTGCCGCCTGCGCCGCCGGCAAATGCCTGATGCCCGTACCGGTCATATGCCGCCCGTTTCTGGCTGTCTTTCAGCACGTCGTAAGCTTCGTTGATTTCCTTGAATTTGGTTTCGGCTTCCTTATCGCCCGGGTTACGGTCCGGATGATATTTCATGGCCAGCCGCCGGTAAGACTTCTTAATGGTTTCGCCGTCGGCGTCGCGGGAAACTTCCAGCAGTTCGTAATAGTCTTTTTCAGTCATTTCTTCTGCTTATAATTCATTGTTGCAAAATCGATTTTACCCTTATTTAGTTTTTTTAAAAGCAAAAGGCAAGCGATTTTCCGTAAAGTAAGGCATTTTTTAATAATTTTCCGCTAAAATTCAGACAGTAAAGAGAATTAGACAAAAACTTATTGCCAGAATATACAAAATATGGTAAGGTTTTATCATATTTAAAACTTTTTTCAGGAGCATGTCCATGGCTGACATCAACGAAATTTACGCGCAAACGCCGGAATACAGAAACTATGTGCAGAAAAGCGGCGATAAAGAGCCGACGGTTGAAAAATTTTTGGAAACGATGTCACCGCAGCAACGCGTGGAATTTGAACGGAAATACGGCGGCAAAGATGACCGTGCGGCCGAGGTGCAGAAAAAAGACAAACCTGTTGAAGAACTTGAGAATGTCGCCGAGACCGAACGCCTGAGAAGCATGTATTCCGACCAGAACGAAATCTGGCTTGACCGCATCCGCGTAAAAGTTCTCCAATCTATGAACAAAGTTGACGGCAGCATCAACGTCGATACGCTGTCTGTTGAACAGCTTGTGGAAGAGGTTAAAAAAGCCGAAGCGCTGAAGGAAGATGAACAAAGGCAGTATCGCCGCGCCGTTGAAAAAAGTCTGGAAGCCGAAATGAATTTCGATCTGGTTCCGCCAAAAGCGCTGGTCGAGTGGGAAAAACACCTTAACAAAGACATTGCCGAAGCCAAAAGCAAAGACGCCGGAGCCGATACGACCAATGAAGAAACGGTTCTTGCCGCCGTACACGGGCGTATGGACAATCTGATTAACGACATGGCCGACCGCAACGGCATGTATTGGGTAGACAAGAGCAACATTGCCGACGTTTATGACGGTTATCTGGAAATGATTGAACTGCGCAGCCAGAATAAAAAGGGAACCTCTGCCAAAGGAATTCTGGACGAATGGATGGGCAAATACGAACATGACTTCGGTCTGGAAGGCAAAACGGAAAACGATGCCGCCGTTCTGGAGCGGATTGCCGCC
>ENA-OPDU01000085-OPDU01000085.1-human-gut-metagenome-genome-assembly--contig:-NODE-85-length-24019-cov-3.332540_pt1 | contig 24019 bp, 25 predicted proteins | sample MGYA00241294_ERZ501522 | MGnify/ENA primary metagenome ERZ501522 (study PRJEB25962, sample SAMEA2042430) | human gut metagenome | biome: human gut; feature: human-associated habitat; material: faeces...
TGGGTAGGCATCGCCCACTGCGCTATCTTCGACGATGGCAAAGACAACTGGTTCTACGCCTCACAAGGCCGTCTGCCTAAGGATGTTCCGGGCATCAACGCCAGCAACGCCATCATGATGGGGCACGTACGCAGCATCCGCTGGACGAAAGACGGTTGGCCTCTCGTAATGCCTGAACGCTACGGAGCCGTTCCCAAGGTAGCCATCACCGAAGAAGAATTGCCCGGCAATTGGGAACACATCAACCTTACATACAAATATGGAGAGCAGAGAACTTCAGCAACAATGACTCTCGCCGCCGACCACACTATCACCGAAGGTATCTGGAAAGGCAGTACGTGGAGCTATGATGCCGCCCAACAGATTCTGACTGTCAACGGAGTGGAACTTTATCTGCAACGCGAAACCGACTGGGAAGCCAGTCCGCGCACCCATACCATCGTCTATGCCGGCTATGCCAACAACAAGACGTATTGGGGAAAGAAGTCCAAATAAACATTCCCGCTCCGCACGCAAACTTCATATAGAAACACCACCACTGCCCCGTAAAACAACACCAAGGTTTATGAGGCAGTGGTCCTGTTTTACAAATCAATAGCAGAGATTAAAGATCATAAACAGAAACAAGAGAAACCTATTTCATGAAAAGGAAAAAGAGTTAGGTTTCCTAATCTCCATACAAAAAATCATCATTCTGTTCTTTTACATTCAAAGACAACCTACTTTTATTTATTACCATAAATCTCTATCCTTTAAACCAACAAACACCATTTGTAGACAAGCAGAGGACATCAGCATCAGATTTTTTGTTAATTATTAGCCAAATACACACTTTAATTTATAACTTTGCAATTCTAATAGAATGAATTATGGAAAATAAACTAACCATTTACAATACATTAAGCCGTCAAAAGGAACTTTTCGTTCCCTTGCATGCCCCTCATGTAGGTATGTATGTATGCGGTCCTACCGTATATGGCGATGCCCATTTAGGACACGCACGCCCCGCCATCACGTTCGATATCCTGTTCCGTTATCTTACCCATCTGGGATACAAGGTACGTTATGTCCGTAACATTACCGATGTCGGTCATCTGGAACACGATGCAGACGAAGGCGAAGATAAAATCGCCAAAAAGGCCCGTTTGGAACAATTGGAACCCATGGAAGTAGTACAATATTACCTCAATCGCTACCACAAGGCAATGGAAGCCTTGAATGTACTTCCACCCAGTATCGAGCCACATGCATCAGGCCATATCATTGAACAGATAGAACTGGTAGAAGAAATTCTGAAAAACGGCTATGCTTATGAAAGTGAAGGTTCCGTTTATTTCGATGTAGCAAAATACAACAAAGACCATCATTACGGCAAACTGTCCGGCCGCAACCTGGACGATGTGCTGAACACCACCCGCGAGCTGGACGGTCAAAGCGAGAAGCGCAATCCTGCCGATTTCGCCCTGTGGAAATGTGCACAACCCGAACATATCATGCGCTGGCCCAGCCCGTGGAGTAACGGATTCCCCGGTTGGCATTGTGAATGTACCGCAATGGGTAAGAAATACCTGGGCGAGCATTTCGATATTCATGGAGGGGGAATGGACTTAATTTTCCCACACCACGAATGTGAAATCGCACAAAGCGTGGCTTCACAAGGAGATGACATGGTTCACTATTGGATGCACAACAACATGATTACCATTAATGGACAGAAGATGGGAAAATCATACGGCAACTTCATTAACTTGGATGAGTTCTTCCACGGTACCCACAAGTTACTGACCCAAGCCTACAGCCCCATGACCATCCGTTTCTTCATCCTTCAGGCACATTACCGCAGTACAGTGGACTTCAGTAACGAAGCATTACAAGCAGCCGAAAAAGGATTGGAACGGCTGACAGAAGCTGTGAAAGGTCTTGAACGCATCACTCCGGCAACACAAACCACCGGCATAGAGGGGGTAAAAGACTTGCGTGAAAAGTGTTATACAGCCATGAATGATGACTTGAACTCACCGATTGTCATTGCCCATCTGTTTGACGGCGCCCGTATGATTAATACGGTTCTGGACAAGAAAGCCACTATTTCCGCAGAAGATCTGGAAGAACTGAAAAGTATGTTCCATCTCTTTATGTACGAAATCCTGGGTCTGAAAGAAGAAGCCGCCAATAACGAGGCACGTGAAGAGGCATACGGCAAAGTAGTAGATATGCTGCTGGAACAACGTATGAAAGCCAAAGCCAATAAAGACTGGGCTACAAGCGATAAAATCCGTGATGAGCTGGCCGCTCTTGGCTTTGAAGTGAAAGATACCAAAGACGGTTTCACATGGAAACTGAATAAATAGGATACATAGAGCGACACTATATTTTTCACCACAGACTATACAGATTCACACAGATTACCCACCTGACAATCAATGATTTAAGAAGCATCTGCGTTTATTTGTATAATCTGTGGTGAACCTTTCAGATAACCATCAAAACTGAAAAATCTCCCTTCGGATGGTAATACTTATTTTTAAATAACTATTTTTGCGGAAATTATACAAAACTGCTTATCACACCAATCCAATGCTAGCTGAGAATAAGATAACTTTAGCGTCCCTGTATAAGATTTTGTTTGAAGAAGAGCCACTGACACTCTCCGACCAATGTATGCAAAAATTGGAAGAGAGTTTCCATTTTCTGAAAACATTCTCCAACGACAAGATCATCTATGGCATCAATACCGGCTTTGGACCGATGGCCCAATACCGTATTGAAGATGAATCCTTGTCACAATTACAGTATAATATCATCCGCAGCCATGCTACCGGAGCAGGGCAACCCCTTCCGGAACTCTATGTCAAAGCTGCCATGATAGCGCGTCTCTATACTTTTCTGCAAGGAAAATCCGGCATACATAAAGAACTGGCATTGCTCATTACCGAGTTTATCAACCGGGGGATTACTCCATACGTACCCGAACACGGCAGTGTAGGGGCCAGTGGCGATTTGGTACAGCTTGCCCATATCGCCCTCACCCTGATTGGAGAAGGAGAGGTCTTTTACCAAGGCAAGAAAAGAGATACGGCATCCGTTTTGGCGGAAAACGGATTGCAACCCTTCAAAATGCATATCCGCGAAGGGCTTTCAGTGACCAACGGCACTTCGGTAATGACAGGTATAGGCATTGTCAACCTGATTTATGCCCGCCAACTGATGCATTGGGCAGTAGGCGCATCGGTCATGATGAATGAAATTGCCGCCTCGTACGATGATTTCATGTCTGAACCGCTGAACGAAGCCAAACGGCATGAAGGACAGCAAGAGATAGCCCGCATGATGCGCCAATGGGTGGAAGGCAGCCAATGTGTACGCAAAAGAGAGAATGAACTTTACAACGGAAAACACGAAGAGAAAATCTTCACCCATAAGGTTCAACCCTATTATTCGTTGCGCTGCATCCCACAGATTCTAGGACCGGTTTATGATGAATTGCTCAATGCCGAAAAAGTATTGATAAACGAAATAAATTCAGCCTGTGACAACCCGATAGTGGACCCCGACACGCAAAACGTGTATCATGGCGGTAATTTTCACGGAGATTACGTTTCTTTTGAAATGGATAAACTGAAAATAGCGGTCACCAAACTGGCCATGCTTGCCGAACGGCAGATCAATTACTTGTTTCACGACCGCATCAACGGCATTCTGCCCCCCTTTGTCAATATGGGAGTGCTGGGATTGAACTATGGTTTGCAGGCGTCACAATTTACCGCGACTTCTACCACAGCGGAGTGCCAGACTTTGTCCAATCCGATGTATGTACATAGCATCCCCAACAACAATGACAATCAGGATATTGTAAGCATGGGAACCAATTCCGCACTGCTGGCAAAAACAGTCATAGAAAATGCTTATCAGGTGATGGCTATCCTGATGATGGGTATTGTACAAGCTGTAGACTGTTTGGAAATAGCCGATCGGCTAAGCCCCCGGTCACAACAAGTATATAAAGAGATACGAGCATTTTTTCCTGTGTTCCGGGAAGATACGCCTAAATATAAAGAGATAGAAAGAATGATGGTATATCTTAAAAAAGGGAGGTTTCAAGAAAAATGAAATACGCATTAGTAACAGGAGGAAGCCGGGGTATCGGACGGGCTGTATGTCTGAAACTGGCCGAAATGGGATATCATATACTGATAAACTACCAAAGCAACGATACGGAAGCCGAAGCCACCCTGCAACAGATACGGGAACAAGGCTCGGACGGCGAATTGAGGAAATTTGACGTGACAGACGCAGTAGCCACACACGCCGCACTGAACGGCTGGATGGAGAAGCATCCCGATACCTACATTGAGGTACTGGTGAACAATGCCGGTATACGCCGTGACAACCTGATGCTGTGGATGGAACAGGATGAATGGAGCCGGGTGTTGGATATCAGCCTGAACGGTTTCTTCAACGTCACCCAACCCTTGCTGAAAAATATGCTGGTAAAGCGATTCGGACGTATCATCAACATCGTTTCCCTGTCGGGTATCAAAGGAATGCCGGGACAAACCAACTATTCGGCAGCCAAAGGCGGAATGATAGCCGCCACCAAAGCACTGGCACAGGAAGTGGCCAGAAAACACGTGACGGTGAACGCCGTAGCACCGGGATTTATCCGCACGGATATGACCAACGGCATTGATGAAAATGAATGGAAAAAACAGATACCGGCAGGACGGTTCGGCGAACCCGGAGAAGTAGCCGCACTGGTAGGCTTCCTGGCATCGGAACAAGCCTCCTATATCACCGGAGAAGTAATTTCCATCAATGGAGGAATCTATACATAAGCAGAAGATGAGAAGAGTAGTGATTACAGGCATGGGTATTTATTCGTGCATAGGCAAGAACCAAGATGAGGTGAAAGACTCTTTGTTCCAAGGGCGTTCCGGCATCGGCATCGATCCGGCACGTAAAGAGATGGGGTATTTTTCCGCATTGACAGGACTTGTCGAACGTCCTGATTTAAAGAAGTTATTGGACCGCAAAAAGAGACATAGCCTCGCCGAACAGGGAGAATATGCCTATATGGCTACCTTGGAGGCATTCCGTCAGGCACAAATAGACGAGGAGTTTTTATTGGATCATGAAGTAGGCATATTGTATGGAAATGACAGTAGCGCCGCTCCGGTAATCGAGGCCATTGATGTCATTCGTGCCAAGAAGAATACGGCTATGGTGGGCTCCGGTTCTATCTTCCAGTCCATGAACTCTACGATTACCATGAACCTTTCGGTTATTTTCCATTTGAAGGGAATTAATTTTACCATATCGGGAGCTTGTGCCAGCGGTTCACACGCCATCGGCATGGCGTATCTTCTTATTAAATCAGGACTTCAGGATTGCATTCTGTGCGGAGGGGCACAAGAGGTAAATCCTTACTCCGTGGGTAGTTTCGACGGATTGGGCGCGTTCTCCACCCGTGAGGACGAACCGGAAAAGGCATCGCGCCCCTTTGACAAGGGACGGGACGGTTTGGTACCCAGCGGAGGAGGCGCCAGCCTGGTACTCGAAAGTTATGAATCAGCCGTAAGGCGCGGAGCTACTATTCTGGCAGAAGTCATAGGATACGGTTTTTCATCCAACGGAGATCATATTTCCGTACCGAATGTGGACGGTCCCAGACGCTCTTTACAGATGGCAATCAACGATGCGGGCATTCCCTTGGAAGAAATCCAATATATCAATGCACACGCCACTTCCACCCCCGTGGGAGATTTGAATGAGGCAAAAGCCATAGCGGAAGTGTTCGGAAACCATCGACCCTATGTCACATCCACCAAGTCACAAACCGGACATGAGATGTGGATGGCAGGCGCCAGTGAAGTCATTTATTCCATCTTGATGATGAATAACGGATTTATCGCTCCTAATCTCAATTTTGAAGAACCCGATGAAGCCTCTGCTCTGCTGAACATCCCCTCCCGGAGGATAGAAACGGAATTTGACACCTTCTTGTCCAACTCATTCGGATTCGGAGGAACCAATTCCTCACTGATTATCCGTAAATTTAAAGAAAACAATTAATTCAAACCAATATATAAATTTATGACCAACGAAGAAATCATCGAAAAGATCAGAACCACCCTGGCCGAAGAATTTGAGATTGATGTAGAACAGATCCAACCGGACGCACCCTTGATGCAAACCTTGGAATTGGATAGCCTTGACCTGGTGGATATGGTAGTACTGATTGACAAGAATTTCGGTTTCACCGTTACAGCCAAAGATTTTGCCGGTATCAAAACCTTCCAGGATTTCTATAATCTGGTAATTTCACATATGCAAAAAGAAGACTGATGTCCGAAACATGGAAAGGTAAGACAAGAGGAGGCACATTCGGATACATGTTCTTTATCTACATGATCCGCTGTCTGGGGATAACTGCGGCCTACGGCTTCCTGGCATTGGTCGTCCTCTACTTCATACCTTTCGCACCGAAAGCAACGGGCAATACTTGGAGTTACGCACGGAACAGGCTGAAATACGGACGGCTGAAATCCGTCGCACTGCTCCTGAAAAACTATTACCGGCTGGGACAAATATTGATTGACAAAGTGGCCATCGGCAACGGAATGACCGGCAAGTATCATTTCAAGTTTGAGAACTATCAGGCATTTTTAGACGTACTAAACGGAAACACCGGAGTAATTATGATTGGCGCCCATGTGGGCAACTGGGAAATAGGCGCTCCTTTCTTCGATGAATATGGCAAAAAGATCAATATCGTCATGTTTGATGCCGAACACAAGCGGATAAAGGAGATTTTGGAAAAGAACGCCTCTACGCGAGACTACAAAATAATTCCGGTGAATGAAGACAGCCTGACACATGTATTCCGCATCACGGAAGCGCTGGACCGCCGGGAGTATGTCTGCTTTCAGGGAGACCGCTATCTGAATAAAGAGAAATTACTCACGACTTCTTTCATGGGAAAAGAAGCCAAATTTCCGATGGGCCCTTTCCTGCTGGCTTCGAAGTTAAAAGTACCCGTCGTATTCTATTTTGCCATGCGTGAAGCCCAAAGAACGTATCGTTTCCATTTCTTTATAGCCGAGACAGTAGTACGGACGAAAGAGAAACGGGCCGAACAGGCATTATTGGAGCAATATACACAAACGCTGGAAAAGATTGTCCGGCAGTATCCGGAACAATGGTTCAATTACTACCCGTTCTGGACATAAAAATAAATCTGGTATGATGCATAAAAGATATACAAAAGAACAATGTACGGCTGCCGAAGCGCAAAGACTGGCACAAGAGATAGCTTTCGGTCCTGTGGTATTCCAAGTATCGCGCCTGATGTTGAAATTCGGAATTTTCCAATTATTGTCCGGCAAACGGGAAGGATATACGCTGCAAGAAATCAGCGGGCGGACCGGACTGACACGCTATGCGGCACAAGTATTACTGGAAGCATCGCTGACCATCGGAACCATCCTGTTGGAAGAAGACCGTTATGTACTGGCCAAGGCAGGCTGGTTTCTGCTGAACGATAAAATGGCTCGTGTCAATATGGAATTCAACCACGATGTGAACTATCAAGGCTTGTTCCATCTGGAAGAAGCTCTTTTAAACGGGCGTCCGGAAGGATTGAAAGTATTCGGAGAATGGCCTACCATTTACGAAGGTCTGTCCCAATTGCCGGAACAGGTACAGAAAAGCTGGTTCAGCTTTGATCATTTCTATTCGGACCAGTCATTCGGCAAAGCATTGGAAATCGTGTTCAGCCATCACCCGAAACGCTTGCTCGATATTGGCGGGAATACCGGCAGATGGGCCACACAATGCGTACAATATAATAAGGAAGTGGAAGTAACCATCGTGGACCTGCCTCAACAACTGGAAATGATGAGAAAGCAAACGGCCGGTTTGCCCGGTGCCGAACGCATACACGGTCACGGCGCCAATCTGCTGGATCGGGACGTGCCCTTTCCCACGGGTTTTGACGCTGTATGGATGAGCCAGTTTCTGGACTGCTTCTCGAAAGAAGAAGTCATCAGCATCCTGACCCGTGTGGCACAATCCATCGGCAAAGACAGCAAAGTCTATATTATGGAAACATTATGGGATCGCCAACGGTATGAAACAGCATCTTATTGCCTGACACAAATCAGCCTCTACTTTACAGCAATGGCCAACGGCAACAGTAAGATGTTCCATTCGGATGACCTGATCCGCTGCATTGAAAATGCCGGATTGGAAGTGGAAGAAATTCAAGATAACATAGGACTGGGACACAGTATCCTGCAATGCAGACTGAAATGAGCAGCAAAGAAATCATCTGTCAGGGAGAAGAGCTGTTCCGGCTGATTCCCCAACGCCCGCCCATGGTAATGATAGACCGCTTCTATGGGATAGAAGAAGATACATCCTGGTCAGGGCTGACCGTCACTACCGACAACCTGTTCTGCCGGGACGGAGTACTACAGGAAACGGGAATCATAGAGCACATCGCCCAGTCGGCAGCGGCACGTGTAGGTTATATCTATATGCTGCGGAAAGAACCTGTACCATTAGGTTTTATCGGTTCGGTAGAAAAGATGAAACTATTCCGTCTTCCTTCTGCCGGAGCAGAACTATATACCGGTATAACCATCGTTCAGGAAGTATTTGATATCACCCTGATTACCGCCGAGGTAAAAGAAAACGATGAATTGCTGGCCGAATGCCGGATGAAAATATATCTGAAGAAAGAATGAAACGAAAAACAAGTCCACATCAGGCGGCACTGACAGACCGGACCACCATCAAAGTCCGCTTCAGTGAGATAGATTCCATGCAGATAGTATGGCATGGAGAATATGTGCGTTATTTCGAAGACGGACGCGAAGCTTTCGGAAAGCGGTACGGTCTGGACTATATGAGCATCTACCGGGAAGGATATGTAGTTCCTATCGTAGATCTGACCTGCCAGTTCAAACAACCGCTGTCTTTTGGCGAGGAAGCGATTGTCGAGACACGGTTTATCCACAGTGATGCCGCCAAAATCCTTTTTGAATACACCATCTACCGGGCATCGGACCAATACATTGTGGCAACAGGAACCACTACACAGGTATTCCTGAATACAAATAGAGAACTGGAACTGGTTAATCCTGCCTTTTACATAGAGTGGAAAAAGAAATGGAACATCATCTGACTACCTATATCACCCATGATACCCTGATCAGCGCGCTGGGTTTCGGCACACAGGAAAATCTGGAAGCCATCCGGAGCTATCACAGCGGTATCACCCTGCAGACGGACAAACGGATTGCGGACACTCCCCTATTGGCAGCCACTCTCTCGCAAGATAGATTGCAACAACAAGCGGAAGCCATAGGAGTAAGTGGCTATCCCCGGATGGAACAACTGTTCATACTGACTATCAACGAACTCATCCGTCAGTCCGGACAAACTTTGGAAGACAAAACCTGCGGACTCATCCTCTCCACCACCAAAGGGAACATCGATTTACTGGCCCGTCATACGGAACATCCCGATGAAGCGGTCTTTCTTTGGAAAATGGCAGAAAACATTGCCGGTTATTTCCATGCCGAGGAACGGATGCATGTCATTTCCAATGCCTGCATTTCAGGAGTGTCAGCCCTCATAGCAGGAAAACGCATGATAGAGAACGGTATCTACCGCCGGGTAATCGTAGCGGGAGGTGACCTTCTCTCTCATTTCATCACCAGCGGTTTCGGGTCTTTCCGGTCTCTCAGCTCCCGCCCATGCCGTCCGTATGACAGCAGCCGTGACGGATTGAACTTGGGAGAGGCCTGCGGAGCCGTATTGCTCAGTTCAGAAGGAACAGAAGAACATGTTATCCTTTCGGGAGGAGCCGTCAGTAACGATGCCAACCACATCTCCGGTCCTTCCCGCACGGGAGACGGACTCTATTTCGCCATCCGCCAAGCCATGCAGGAAGCAGGAACAGCCCCTCAGGATATCAGTTTTGTGAATGCTCACGGCACAGCTACCGTATACAATGACGAAATGGAATCCAAAGCCCTCACACTGGCTCATCTGGAACAAGTGCCCGTCCATAGTTTGAAGCCCTATTTCGGCCATACCTTGGGAGCATCGGGAATCATTGAAAGCATTGTCTGTATGCACGAACTGAAACAAGGCATCCTGTTCGGCACTCCGGGTTACGAAACACCGGGAGTTCCTATGCCGATACCGGTCTATGCCACCCACCGGAGCATCCCGATGAAACATTGCGTAAAAACCGCTTCGGGATTCGGCGGATGCAACGCAGCCATTGTCTTATCTTTACCGGAATATACTCCGTTCAAGGATGAGGACAACACCTTGCCCGAAATCCGATGTACACGGGAGGTTCGTATTGAAAACAGTTCTGTCTTCATAAACAACGAACTTATTTTTCATTCCGAAGAACCGGATTTCGGCACATTTATACGTGATACCTATAAAAAAACAGGCGGAAACAACCTGAAATTCTATAAAATGGATGACCTTTGCAAATTGGGATATGTGGCCGCCGAATACTTGCTGGAAGGTAAGACATTCGCTCCACTGGAAATGGGGATGTTACTTGCCAATGCCGCTTCCTCTCTGCATACGGACATCAGACACCAGCAACTGATAGACCGGGAAGGAGACCAGGCAGCCAGTCCGGCTGTATTTGTTTACACACTACCCAATGTAGTGTCCGGCGAGATTTGCATCCGCCACAAGATACAAGGGGAAAACACCTTTTTCATCACTGAAGCCTATCAGCCGGAAAAACTGGAAAGATACGCACGTATAGTCATGCAAAAAGGGAAACTGAACTATTGTATCATCGGGTGGTGTGAATTATGGAAGAACACCTATAAAGCAGTATTTAAACTGATTGAAAAACAATAAAGAATATGGAAGAATTGATTGATAAACTGAAAGTTGAATTAATAGAAGCATTGAATCTGGAAGAAATCACTCCGGAGGACATTGACAGTGAAGCACCTTTATTCGGAGATGACGGTCTGGGCCTTGACTCGATTGACGCATTAGAGATTATCCTGATTCTGGAAAGGAATTATGGAATCAAGATAGAGAATCCTGCCAAAGGCAAGGAAATATTCTATTCGGTACGTACCCTGGCAGACTACATCACCGCCCATCAGAAATGAGGAAGATCTATGTCACCGGTCTGGGAGTGATTTCGGGCATAGGGAAAGGAGTGGAAGAAAACCTGGATTCCTTAAAAGCCGGAAAACACGGTATGGGGAAAATCACCCTTTTCCCCACCGCACTTGACGTACCCGTGTCCGAAGTAAAACAGAGCAATGAAGAATTAAAGAAACTCCTGTCCCTTCCATCCGGCAAGACGTATTCACGTACAGCCTTGCTGGGCTTGTGGGCAGCCCAAGAAGCGGCCCGTGATGCGGAACTCGATTTCACTTCTCCCCGTATCGGGCTCATTTCTTCCACTTCCATCGGAGGAATGGATGCAAGCGAGCGGTTTTATGCCTCTTTCCGGGAAGATAACCGGAAAGGGAGATTACGTGACATTATCTCCCATGACTGTGGGTCCAGTACCGAAATGATAGCCGCTTATTTGGGAGTGAAAGGAACGGTGACCACCCTCAGCACCGCCTGTTCTTCCGCCGCAAATGCCATTATGTTAGGGGCACGCCTCATCCGGCACGGTCTGCTGGACGCTGTCCTTGTAGGCGGAACGGATGCCTTATGCCGTTTCACGCTCAACGGTTTCAATTCATTGATGATACTGGACAAAGAGCACTGCCGCCCTTTCGACCGCACACGTGCCGGACTAAACCTGGGAGAAGGAGCCGGATACCTTGTTCTTCAATCTGATAAATCCCTTACTAAAGCTCCTTATTGCGAACTCAGCGGTTACGCCAATGCCAATGAAGCCTACCACCAGACAGGAAGTTCCCCCGACGGAGACGGGCCTTTCCTTTCCATGAGTCAGGCCATAGCCTCTGCCGGGCTGACAGCCGGAGCCATAGACTATATCAATGTACATGGTACAGGCACTCCCAGCAACGACGCTTCCGAAGGGAAAGCCATCCGGCGTATCTTCGATACCCGTATTCCGCCTTTCAGTTCGGTCAAGGCTTTCATCGGGCACACCCTGGGAGCCTCGGAAGGAATAGAAGCCGTATATTCCGTACTCTCCATCCGTCACGGACTGATTTACCCTAGTCTGAACTTCCATCTGTCCGATGAAGAAGGCGGCCTTATTCCTGAAACGGTTTTCCGGTCAGGACTTCCCATACGGCATGTATTATCCAACTCCTTCGGATTCGGCGGCAACAACTCATCTCTCGTATTTTCCACCCTAAACAGATAGCGTATGTGCCCAGTATACATCAACCGTATCGCCTCTATCCATGCGGAAAGCAGAAATGAAAAGCCTTATTTCTCCGCACAGGAACCTGATTATAAAGAAATGATCACCAACGCCAATCTGCGGAGGCGCATGAGCCGCATGATCAAGATGGGAGTAGCCTGCGGACTGGAATGTCTGAAAGATATCCCGTCGGAAAAGGTAGATGCCATTATCACTGCTACGGGACTGGGTTGTCTGGCCGATACGGAAAAGTTTATGAACGCCTTGATGGACAACCGGGAACAGATGCTCAATCCCACCGCTTTCATTCAGTCCACCTTTAATACGGTGGGTGCACAGCTAGCTTTGCTACTCAAAATACATGCTTATAATGTGACGTATGTACACCGTGGTTTAAGTTTTGAAAGTGCTCTGATAGATGGCATCATGAGCATTGCCGAAGGCAAACAGCATGTACTGGCAGGTGCTATGGATGAAATAACCCCTACCAGCCATATCATTCAGCAGCGTTTAGGACTGTTGAAAGGAACGACAGCCGGCGAGGGAGCACAATTTTTCCTGTTAAGCGCACAAAAAGAGGAACAGACTTTTGCCGAACTGAAAGGGGTAGATACTTTTATCACCCGGATGAGTGTTCCGGAAATCAGTAACAGGATGCATCATTTTCTAAAATCTCACGGGCTTGCACCCGAAGACATTGACTGGTTTATCAGTGGCAAGAACGGGCAGAAAGCAACAGATTCCGTTTATACAGAGCTGGAACACAGTCTGTTCCCTCATGCCCTGCATAGCAGCTTTAAAGAACAATGCGGAGAATATCAGACTGCTTCATCCTATGCTCTCTGGATGGCGGCAAAAGCCTTGAAAGAAGAAGCTTCATCCCGTTACGCATTGATTTATAACCAATATCAAGGTATCAATCACTCAATCATCTTAATCAAGCGATGCACATCCTAGTTTCTGTAGTCATCATAGTAAGCGTCATGGCCTATTAAAAAGATGCTTTTAAGATACTGAAAACAGGAATAATGCTTAACTTTATCCCTCATAAAATAAAAGTAGTAGAAATAATGAAGAAAATAACTGTTACGAATATTGATATATCCATATCTGTAAGACCTGATAATAATGATTATATCTGCCTGACAGACATGGCACATTTCAAAGACAGAGAACGTACTAACTACATTATACAAAACTGGATGCGTCTACGTAGTACGATTGATTTTCTAGGGTTATGGGAAAAACTAAATAATCCAAATTTTAAAGGCATCGAATTCGATGCTTTTAAAATGGAGAGTGGAACAAACAGTTTCACCCTAACCCCCAAACAATGGATAGAAAAAACTAAAGCAATAGGGATTATATCCAAGCCCGGGCGATATGGGGGAACTTTTGCCCATAAAGACATAGCTTTTGAATTCGGAACTTGGCTCAGCCCTGAATTTAAACTATATCTCATCAAAGAATACCAAAGACTTAAAGAAGCAGAATCACACCCTTTATTAAGTGAATGGAACGTAAAAAGAATACTTAGTAAAGTAAACGCAGCAAGAAAAAGCAAGGTTGATGATAATACAGCAAGAATGCAGTCTATTAAGCAGTTAGGTGTTTAACTCATAATACTGCATAAGCTGAAAAAGGAGATCCGCTAAAAACTGCGAAAGACTTCAGTTCCCATATCGTTACTGATATAACAGGAACAAGAAACGGCACAACAGGTTCTATTTCAGTAATTTGCACAGTTTTTCATACCTGAGGACAACTCGCTTGATATTAACTTTGTAACGATCAAAAAAGTATGAAAACGAGTATGAGCAGATCGACCTTCAAAATCCTCTTCTACGTGAAGAAGGGCAGCGAGAGAGCCAACGGCTATCTCCCCCTGATGTGCCGTCTTACGGTGGACGGCGAAATCAAGCAGTTCAGCTGCAAGCTGGACGTGCCCCCGAAACTTTGGGACGTGAAAACGGCACGTGCCACGGGCAAGAGCGCCGAGGCGCAGAAAATCAATGCGGCGGTTGACCGGATACGTGTGGACGTGAACCGTCGTTACCAGGAACTGATGCAGTCCGACGGCTATGTCACCGCCGCCAGGCTGAGGGACGCCTGCCTCGGGCTGGGCGTGAAACGCGAGACGCTGCTGAAGCTCTTCGAGCAGCACAATGAGGAGTTCATCAAGAAAGTGGGACACAGCCGCGTGCAGGGAACATACAACCGCTACCGTACCATATACAGGCACCTTTGCGAGTTCGTCCCGAAAGTGTACCGCCGTGACGACATCCCCCTGAAGGAACTCAACCTGACGTTCATCAACAACTTCGAGTATTTCCTGCGTACGGAGAAGAAATGCCGCACCAATACCGTATGGGGTTACATGATCGGGCTCAAGCACGTCATCTCCATCGCCCGCAACAGCGGTGCGCTTCCCTTCAACCCCTTCGCCGGGTACATCAATTCCCCCGAGAGCGTTGACCGGGGCTACCTGACGGAGCGTGAGATACAGACGCTGATGGAGGCCCCGGTGAAAAGCGGGACCTGCGAGCTGGTACGCGACCTCTTCATCTTCTCCGTGTTCACCGGACTGGCATACGCGGACGTGAAGGCGCTGACGACCGACCGGCTCCAGACCTTCTTCGACGGCAACCTCTGGATCATCACCCGCCGGCGCAAGACAAACACCGAGTCCAACATCCGCCTGCTGGACGTGCCCAAGCGCATCATAGAGAAGTACAAGGGGCTGTCCAAGGACGATCATGTATTTCCGGTACCAAGCAACGGCAGATGCAACACCATATTGAAGGAACTTGGCAGGCAGTGCGGTTTCAAGATAAGGCTGACCTATCATGTTGCCCGGCATACGAACGCCACCACCGTGCTGCTCTCGCACGGTGTGCCCATCGAGACCGTAAGCCGTCTTTTGGGGCATACGGATTTGAAAACCACCCAGATATATGCCCGGATAACCAACCAGAAGATCAGCAGCGACATGGAAATCCTGTCCCATAAGCTGGAAAAGATGGAGAAGGAGATATGCGATGCCATCTGAGGAAATGGTATTTATGAAACGGACGATTTTCCCCTTCCTCATCAAAGTTCGTCCGTCCCTGCGGGACTCCGCGTTTTCCCTTCGGTTTCCGGTAGAAAATTTCCGCATGGTGAAATTTTCTACCGGAAAAACGCTCCGAAAGCGCAAGGACGGACGTAAAAGGGATTCAGAAGGCGAAAACTGCGACCGACGTAGTGCATGTGCGACAAGGAAAAGAACTGTCCGGGAGCCCCTTTTCATGCCGTACCCCGGCATGAGACCGCTTTCCTCTCCGACTGTGGTGAAGGCTCTCCTGCTCCCTCTGCATTGCATATGCGGGTTGTTCCGCCTGTATCCACGTCAGCCGGTATTGCCTGCCCTTTCCTTGGTAGAAACGGCTTGTCGCAACAGGCGGCGTGACACAAACTTTTCCGGATATGGAGGAACATTCCGAAAAATACACCGTACATTTGTACATCGAACCAATAATAACCGAATAACCGTTAAAAGAACATGGCTAAAATTAAAGTCCAGAATACAGAAGTGACAGTCATCACGTACAATGACAAGGATTATATCTCCCTGACCGACATGGTCCGCAATATGGAAAACGGTCCCGCCCTTATTGAAAAGTGGTTGCGTAACAAGAATACCGTCGAGTTTCTGGGCATATGGGAGGAGATGTACAATCCGGATTTTAATTCCCCCGAATTCGAGGGAATTAAAAACGAGGCCGGATTGAACCGTTTCATCCTTTCCGTCAAACAATGGGTGGAAAAGACCAACTCCAAAGGTATCATCGCCAAGGCCGGACGCTATGGAGGGACTTACGCACACAAGGATATCGCGTTCGAGTTCGCCACGTGGGTATCCCCTCAATTCAAGCTGTACCTGCTGAAAGAGTTCCAGCGGTTGAAAGGTAAGCATTCGATAAACTCCCCCTTTCATTCTAAAAATGTGATATTACTTTTGTAATCAAAGTAAAAAAGCTCAATTGTTATGTCACATCAATGGACCATGGAAGATTTTGAATCTATTTATTCCCGTTTCAAGTCGAGCGGACTGTCAGTTATGGATTTTTGTTCGAATGAATGTATTCGTCCCAAACGTTTCTACGAGTGGCGTTCCAAGCTGTTGCGCAAAGGCGGCTTTATCCCGGTAAAGGTAAACAGTAAGGGCCAGGTCAGTCTTCCCCATAAGGAGAAATCCCTGCTGTCTGCCCCTCCGGTCAGCCCGTCGCCAATTCCCCAGCCGCTATGTGAGATCTCCTATCCCAATGGCGTCACAGTCCGCTTGAACAGCCCTTTGTCACCGGAGGTATTGCAAACCCTGATATTTTTGAATTCAAACCGTTAGCCTATGTTTTCTTTGAATGAATCCAACAGATATTATCTTTACCCGTATCCGACAGACATGCGTAAGAGTTTTTATACGCTTAGCGGCATCGTGACCAACCAGATGGGAAAGAATGTACGGGACGGTGACGCTTTCATTTTTATCAATGCGAATTGTACCTGTATGAAAATCCTCCATATGGAATATGGTGGTCTGGTGATATACCATATGAGGCTGGAACATGGGCACTTCCATCTGCCGGTCATAAATACGGAGGAAGGTCGGATTAAAGCGATTGAAACCTTCTGGAATGACCTTGTGATGATGGTTCAAGGAATGGACGGCAGCAAGGTCAGGCGTTATAAAAGGAGTGGTTTCCATGGGTTGTAGTTGTAACAAATTATAACATATACAATGCCGTATTCCGGCTGTTTTTTAGTATCTTAGCATCATATTTAAACGATTATGCCAACCGATAAGGAATTACTGATAAAGGATCTCATGCACAAATGCGACTGTCTGTATAGAGAAAACAGCCGGTTGAAGGAGATGGTGTCCACGCAGCCCCTTAAAGCTGCGGACAAAGAGGTGTATGAGGCTTTATTGTCTGACAAGGATGCCATAATCGCCCAAAAGGAAGCAAAAATCAACAGTCTGGAGCAACGTGTATCCTATCTTGAACGGCAGTTGTACGGTAAGAAGGCGGAAAAGTTCATAAAGCCTGACGCCCAGGACCGCTGGCTGGATTTTGAAGGCTTTGACATGCTTCCCCAGGAGGCTGAAGCCGCAGAAGAAGCAGAAAAGGAGTTGAAGGCTACCAGAGAAGCGATCATCGCCCGTAAAAAAGCGGGGAAGCAGCATCCTGCGAGAAAATCCCTTCCGGAGAATCTTGAGCGTGAGGTGGTCCATATATATCCCGAAGGGTATAATCCGGAAGAGTGGACGCTCCTTCCCGGAGAGGAAGTGACCGAGATCCTTATGCACGAGCCCGAGAAGTTCTATATCCGCAGGATAGTGCGCCATACAGCCAAACGGAAGGGTACAAACGAGTTCAAGACCGGCCCGCTTCCCGTCATGCCAATAGCAAAGAGCTATGCCTCTGCCTCATTGCTGGCAGACATGATGATAGGGAAATATGTGGATCACATACCGTTCCACAGGCAACTGGAACAGTTCAAACGTGTGGGGGTACATCTCCCCGCGTCAACGGTCAACGACTGGTTCAAGGATGTGGCGGATTTGCTAAGGCCCCTTTACTTCCGATTATGGGAGCTGGTGATGCAGACTGACTACATACAGTCGGATGAAACGACAATCCCCGTGATGAATGACGAGAGACACAAGACGGTCAAAGGTTATATCTGGCTTGTGCGCAGTGTCATGACCGGACGTCAGTTCTTTTACTATGACAAGGGTTCCCGAAGTGGAAAGGTGGTGCTGAAACTCTTCGGCAAGTTCCGGGGAGCCATACAGACGGACGGATACGAAAGGTACGAGATGCTGGACGCCAAGAAAGGTATTATCCTTCTTGGCTGTTGGGCCCATGCACGCAGACATTTTTGGGAGGCAAGAAAGAATGACATGCAGCGTGCCGACTATGCGCTCGCACAGATACAGTTGCTTTATGACGTGGAGCGTAAGGCTGACGATGAACGCCTGACTTACGAACAGAGGGCTGAACTTAGGGCACGTCTTGCATATCCCATACTTGTGCGCTTCGAGAAATGGCTGGTCAATGAATATCCCAAAGTAATGAAAGACAGTCCGATCGGAAAAGCCATAAAATATACATACGGAAGGTTCGACAAACTCTCCAGGTACCATCTGGACGGTCGTTACAGACCGGATAATAACGAGATAGAAAATAAAGTGCGGCCTGTCGCGTGCGGCAGACGTAATTACCTGTTCTGTGGCAATAATGATGCCGCTGAAGATGCGGCGGTGCTCTACTCGTTCTTCGGCTGCTGCAAGGCTGCCGGGGCTGACTTCCGCACGTGGCTGATCTACTTCCTTGAACATATACATGATTATGACGATGACTACTCGATGGATCTGGCCGAATTGTTACCTGACAATCTGTTATCCAAGGGCAAGATATTATCCGTTACGTCACCGGAATCTCCCAAGAAAGACTCCTGATACCTTCGTAAATCTCGCCTAAACACGGGAAAACTACCGTTTTATGCCAATCAAGACGGGAAAATAGGGAATAAAGTGCCGTTTTTATCTTCATTATCCCCGATAAATAGGGAAAATAAGGGAAAGAATACCCTTTTATACCAATTATGGCGGGAAAGTAGGGATAAAAATATCGCTTTATCACATTTGTCACAGGAAAATAAGGGGCAAAGGGGAAAAACTTCCTTTTATCCGCTCCATTAGTAGGGATAATATCAATTACTATAGAACCCGCACATCTTTGGGTTGAATTGATGTAACAATAAATCATAGAACGATAAAATGAATAAACGACATTATGAACATACGTTACCCAATATACGAGGGAGTTTATCGAATACTTACGTTGAAAGAGGAGGAGCAGGCCCAGCTCGGCTGGAGTGCGAAACGGGAACTGTCAAAGATCAACTACCGCATACATACCGATGCCATCAGGCAGAACCTGATACCGGTGGAAGTCACCCCCGCACAGGCCGGCATCATCTATGCGGAAGAGGCGGACGTGCTCAACGTAGCCATGTTCGGGATGACCGCCAGGATGTGGCGTGAGCAGAATCCCGGTCTGAAGGGCAATATCCGTGACTATGCCTCCATCAATGAACTGATCTGCCTCTCCAATATGGAAAACCTGAACGCCGTATTCATAGACCAGGGCATACCGCAGGGCGAACGGCTCGTGAGACTGAACCGGATAGCCATCCAGCAGATGCGTGTGCTGGAAGATGATGGCGGACGAAAACTACTTGAATGAGAATTCCGGCAGGCAACGCATCGGCATGTCCGTAAACGGGGCAAGGAGGTGAAATGCCGCCTGATCCACATTCATGCATGGGATATGGGATACTGAAGCTACGGAACGGCTTACGGCCTGATATCAAGTGTCATAACCGTTCCGTGGCGGGGTATTGTCCGGAACACATTCCCGAATGAGGTCTTCCATGATTTTAAAGGACTCCGTATTTCGAAAGGAACAACGTACACATACAATTTCTCCGGAACGGCCAACCTTCCTGTCACTTCCCTGTAATCCTCCCCAAAATCAACACTGCCGTATAAACCGCATGAAAGCCCGGACACGCTTCCTGTTTCCAATCCCATTTCCGCTCCTTACGCAATATCACATATTGCCGTTCTCGTTCCATATCCTTGAATATTTCTCCAAGCATGCCGAAGACAGAAAAGCTGCATGGTATTTTAGATTCTCACCGGACAGGCAATAGACAGAAGGAATCCGTCATCCTCATTTCTTGCGGCAAAAATAGTTGTTTTTCAGGCCGGTCCCGCAAGGCGGCCCTGCGGGCTGGTTGCTCGTGAAAAAATCTTCCTCACGCTTCGCGTGAGCGTATTTTTTCACGGCAAGCCTTGCCGGAGACCGCCGAAAAACAAACTGGAGGAAGCACAAGAAATAAGAATGCCTACCCGTGTAGGCCATGTATAACTCAAAAAAATATAAGGCTATGGCAGACAAGAGCGTAGAAAAGGAAAGACTGTTCAACGAGTGGTTCACAAAATCCTATGACAGGTTGAGAGGAACGTTACGCCGGTACGGAATGCTGGACGAGGACAATTTCCATGACACCTACCTTTTCGTAAGAAGGCAGGTGCTGGTTCCCGGAAAGGACATAACGGACTATGACGCGTATTTCATCGGATGCTACAAAAAGGCGGCCCTGGTAAAGATTAAAAGGGAGAACCGGTATGCACACCCTGAAGATGATTTCTTCCTCCGATGTGGCGAGGAGGCAAAATTCCTTTCCGAGGACGACCTGAACGGGTGCGAGCGGCTGGTGAGAGACATACTGCGTTTCGTAAGGCAGAAGTTCTCCTACGAGGAATACCGGATGTTCATGCTCAGGTTCTATGAAGCGCAGTTCTCGTTCAAGGCGCTGGCGGAATGCATGGGTATCTCGGCATCGGCCATATCGCAGAAAGTATGCAGGATAGTGGACGCAGTACGTACCCACAGCGGTTTCGCATGGAGAAGTCAGATGCTGGCGGTGGAAAGCTTCATGTATTGAAAAACGAAAACAGTTTAACCGATAAAAGAAGGATAATTATGGCACTGATAGTATACAACAGGGAAAATTCCCGTCCGCAGGAAGTCACATACAAGGGTAAGCGGACCATCAACCTTGACAGCAGGGGGACTGTCTATCTGTCAAAGACGATGTCAATCGAATTGGGAATCCTCGGCGGCGGACGGGTGAACTTCGCCCACGACGACGAGACGGGTGACTGGTATATCTGCCGGGCCGACGACAGCGAGGGGTTCATCGTCTGGAAGGACAAAAGATGCGCAAGGTTCTCGGCGGGGTTTATCGTGCAGAGGCTCATGCGGCAGGCGAAGGTGGAGAGGAAGAGGCGAAGACACCCATGGAGGTGAACGGAACGGTCTATTACAAGATACTGCTCTCGAATCCGATACTCAGATAGAGACATGGGCCGGAGGAGTCCGGCTGTATATGACATGACGGAGACAGGCGCATCCGACGGGACAGGAGCCCGGGGGATGTGCCTGTTTTTATGCGCCGCCATGTTTACGCACGGACATGCGGTTGTCACCGGCCGGCATAAGGTCACTCCGGCAAGACCGGGAAGCAGCATTGCCGGCGGATAATGATACCGGTACGGGATGTGCCGCCATTACGGGAACGGACCGTCCCACCGGTACACGAACAGCCCGCCCCAATTTCAGAATAACATAATGACATAATAAAACAAGGGTCTTTTTTTATAATGGAATCCCCGTATCTTATTGCCATACCGGAAAAATGTTTCCATGTCCCGCCATGTTATGCCAATGTTGTCACCGGATCATAATTCGTAAAGAAAAACGCTCTGTATATAAATACTTTACGAGCAAATTAAAGTCGTTCATCCGGTGGAAAGAAAACGAAGGGGCGGTCGGTTGTCATACCGGTCGCCCCTTCGTTCACGATCCCGTACGGAACTTTCCTAAAGTTCCTCCGGCCTGGTTCTCGCCTCCCTGTAGCAACTGTCAAGCAGCTTCTCGATGTCGGAGGAACGGTACAGTATCTTGCCGCCCAGCCGGGTGAAGGCAAGCAGGCCACTGTCACGGTACTGTTGCAGGCTGCGTCGGCTCACTTTCAGCTTTTCAGCCAGTTCGCGGTCCGTATAGAAGTTCTCGCCCGCCATCGCCGGTGACCTGCCGGCAAAGAGACGCTCCATGGAAACGGAGAGACGCTCGACGGTGGAGAAGAACTCTCTTATATGCTCGCTGCTCTCACGGGTGAGCAGACGGTTATCGGTGTTCATCATAAATCTCATCTGTTTGTTGGTTTGACATTTACTTTTTCAGTTTCTCATATATCGGCCCCACCCCATGACATGGAGGGTGTGGGGGCATCCCTCCGACATGAACCGGCACTCTTTCGTACCGATACGGATATGGCATCCCTCCCCGTCCCCGTCTATCCTGTAGAGCGAGAAGCTTCCACGCCCGTACTCCGCGTCAAGGCTGTAGGCCAGCAGGCGGTAGTCCCCGCTGGAATCCCTGAAGATGTAGAAATCGGGACTGCCGTCCAGACTTTCCCAGCCGCCTGCCAGACTGCCGGGAGAAAGTATCATCCTTTCGTTTCCCATGGCTTCTCAAATTGATTTTCCCATGCTTTCAGCCCGCTTGCGGCGCTCCTCCACTATCCGGATGATGCTTTCCACGTCCCCGGGCTTGTAATAAGTCTTGTGGCAGATCTGTGTATATGCCAGCGTGCCGTTGTCACGCAGGGTCTGCAGGGTTCTCGGGCTGACCTTCAGTAGCAGGCACACCTCCTGGTTGTCCAGCCATTTCTTCTCCTCCATGTCGCCGTACAGCCGGCAGAGGGTGTCCAGCCGGTCCGCGAACGTCCGGAAGGCCGAGAGCATCGCCTCGAAGGTCCTTGCCTCAATGTTCACTATTTCCATAATCAATGTAATTTCAGGTTTGACATCTGTTTCATTCTCTTTTCGGATCCGGATTCCGTGCCGCAATTTAGTGAATCCCGGCGGAACATCCTGAATTTCAAGACAGGATGACTACCTTTGACACCATATGCGTACTTGTTTCGTCCGCAAAGTAAATGATTGTTCCCGGATATGGTTCCGGCCCTTCATCAGATGTCATTATATGTCATCAGATGTCATTGGAATCTGATTTTAACATTCATTTGCTTTCAGTAAACAAGCGTTCAGATGTAATAGGCAAATTTAAAAACAGCATTTTTGGTAAACTTTCGCATCACTTTTCAGTAAGCTAAGAAGTAGTACGTTCAGATCCGTTCCCGGGGAATTTTGGAATTTCCGGTGCGTATATTTGTGAAGTCATCACCGTCAGACCGATCCAACAATATGAATAACGCGGCAAACCCTGCCAATCGGACCCGTCCGTTTCACAGCACTTGTTATTATCGTTTTATTTGCTTCCGACAACCGGGCAAACGGGTAGACCGTGCCCACAGTATCAACCATCTAAAATCCATGTACAATGAAAAGTGAACCGACTGAAAAACCAAGAGGAAAGAAAACGGTGGCATCCGAAACCGCAGACAGAAAGAACGGCCGTAGTCCCGGACCCGGCCACGACGGGTGGTGGGAAAGACTCATGATGGAACCCAGTTCGGGAGAATCCACCGGTACGGATGCGGAACCGGTGATTCCATCCGGGGCCGTTGCGGAAGAGGTGTCCGGGGAGACGGTAAGAAAGGACACCCCGCCGGAACCGGAAGACCCCGTGAGAAGAAGGACGAGTGGCAGGCAGCGCAGGGCCTCGCTGGAGGAGTACCGGGAAACATACCTCACCGTCCCGAAGATCAGGAACCGCAAGACGGTGTTCGTCAGTGAGGATGTGAGGGACGAACTGGACGCCGTCGTCCGCAGGCTCGGCGGGCGTGGCATGAGCGTTTCCGGACTGCTGGAGAACCTTGCCAGGGAGCATCTTGCCGCCTACCGTGGGGACATCGAGCAGTGGAGAAAAATCTGACAGCCTGTTACCGGGCGTGGAGTGTACCCGATGTATGCACCGTCCCCTGTGTACCCGCTTCAATATGGAAAATGCGGGGGGATTTTTCTGTGGGGGGAGCAAGGGTATGTTTCCGGATTCCCGAAAACCCTTGCTCCCCGCGCCCGGCGGT